>Ga0209121_10000513_pt1 | contig 40955 bp, 38 predicted proteins | sample Cruoilmetagenom3_FD_187292 | JGI IMG/M metagenome (GOLD analysis project Ga0209121, IMG submission 187292) | Oil polluted marine microbial communities from Coal Oil Point, Santa Barbara, California, USA - Sample 3 (SPAdes) (version 2) | ecosystem: Environmental > Aquatic > Marine > Oil seeps ... | reverse complement strand
ACCAACAATTGCTGAAATACAAAATGCAGGCCAGTTAGTTTATGGTCCATATGCCGCAGATAGCTTTTTTGGTTCAGAAAATTATAAAAACTTTGACGCAATATTAGCAATGTACCACGACCAAGGTTTAGCGCCTTTTAAAACATTATCTTTTGGTGAAGGTGTTAATTTTACTGCGGGCTTAAATAAAGTAAGAACATCGCCAGACCATGGTACCGCTTATGAAATAGCTGGTAAAGATAAAGCAAATATTAACTCATTTAAAGAGGCGGTTTTTAGCGCTATAAAAATTTATAAAACAAGAAAAGAGTATAATAGTTTGACTGAAAACACTTTAAAAAAGGGTGTTAGGTTTTAAAATCTATAATTTTTACAAAAATTAGGTGTATTATATATTTATATTTTTATATATTTGCACGCTCAAATTGAAGTTCAATAATGAAAGATTTAAAAGATTTTGATATTTCTTTTGTTGGTTTAAAAGAAGGATTACACCAATTTGAATATATTATAAAGAAAGAGTTCTTTGATTTTTTTAATTATGACGAATTTTCCAATTCAAAAGTAAACGTTGAATTGTCCTTTTTAAAAAAGGCAACAATGTTTGAATTGTGTTTTAATTTTCATGGTTGGGTAGAAGTTTTATGCGATGTTTCAGGGGAAATGTTTCACCAACCTATAAGTTCAACTATGAATTTAATTGTAAAATTTGGAGATGAATTTAACGATGAAAATGAAGAATTAGTAATTCTTCCTCATTCCGATTATAAATTAAATGTTTCACAATATATATATGAAGCAATAATTTTAGCGGTTCCAATTAAAAGAATTCATCCAGGAGTTAATGATGGTTCATTAAATTCAGAAGTATTAAATAAATTAAAAGAGTTTGAAATAAAGGATCAAGAAGACTCTAATGAAGAAATTGATCCAAGATGGAATAAATTAAAGAATATACTAATAGAAAAAAATAAGAGTAATGGCACATCCTAAAAGAAAAATTTCTAAAACTAGAAGAGACAAAAGAAGAACTCATTATAAAGCGGTAGCTCCTCAAGTAGCGGTAGATCCAACAACTGGAGAGGCACATTTATATCATAGAGCTCACTGGCACGAAGGAAAATTATATTACAGAGGTCAAATTGTGATTGATTCAGTTGAAAGTCAAGCATAATTATTACATATATTATACACTAAAAAACTCTCAATTTGAGAGTTTTTTTGGTTTTTTAACTTAGTTTCAGCCAAAAAATGATATTTTTAATAAATAATTAGAAATAATTTTCATTACTTTGAAACTCTTTTTTGAATAAAAAGATTACTTATTATGACAAAAATTACTGCTGCAATAACAGCCGTTGGAAAATATTTACCTGAAGACGTTTTAACAAATAAAATGTTAGAAAAAATGGTAGATACGAATGATGAATGGATTACTTCAAGAACAGGCATAAAAGAAAGGCGAATTTTAAAAGGAGAAGGCAAAGGAACTTCTTTTATGGCTATAAAAGCCGCTCAAGAATTAATTGAAAATAAAAATTTAGATCCTAAAGAAATAGAATTGGTATTAGTAGCTACAGCTACACCAGATATGCAAGCCGCCGCAACCGCAGCTTTTGTTGCAACTGAAATAGGTGCTGTAAACGCTTTTGGATTCGATTTAGAAGCTGCTTGTTCAAGTTTTTTATATGGAATGTCTGTTGCTGCTCGCTATATTGAGTCTGGAAAATATAAAAAAGTATTGTTAATTGGTGCAGACAAGTGTTCTTCAATGATTGATTATACCGATAGAGCAACTTGTATTATTTTTGGAGATGGCGCAGGAGCAGTTCTGTTTGAGCCAAATGAAGAAGGTTTAGGACTTCAAGATGAATATTTAAGAAGTGATGGTTCAGGAAGAGAATTTTTACGAGTGAAGGCAAGTGGATCTATGTATCCAGTTACAAAAGAAGCTATTGATAATAGAGAAAACTTTGTATTTCAAGATGGGAAATCTGTTTTCAAGAATGCAGTCTTCAATATGGCTGATGTTGCTGAAAGAATGTTAGAAAGAAATAATTTAACAAAAGATGATGTAACTTGGCTTGCCGCACATCAAGCAAATAAAAGAATTATTGAAGCAACGGCAAATAGAATTAAAATAGACAGCGATAAAGTAATGATGAACATTCAAAATTACGGAAACACTACTTCCGCAACTCTGCCATTACTATTAGCCGACTATGAGAAACAATTAAAAAAAGGAGATACAATTATTTTTGCAGCATTTGGTGGTGGGTTCACTTGGGGATCTATCTATTTTAAATGGGCATATAATTCATAATTTTAACAACTAAAACCCAAATGAATATGGAATTAAAAGATATTCAAAATTTAATAAGATTTGTAGCAAAGTCTGGTGCAAATGAAGTGAAATTAGAAATGGAAGATATAAAAATCACCATTAAAACAGGAGCTGGTAAAACAGAAACTACAATTCTTCAACAAGCTCCGATGGGAATGCAACAAATGCCAGTTGTTCCAGTTGCAGCTCCACAAACCGAAAATGCAGCACCAACAAGCGATGTTGCTGAAGCGGAATCTAAGTTTATTGAAATAACATCGCCAATTATAGGTACTTTTTATAGAAAACCTTCACCAGATAAACCAGTATTTTGTGAAGTTGGAGATGTAGTTACTCCCGAATCTGTAGTTTGTATTGTAGAAGCAATGAAACTTTTTAATGAAATTGAATCTGAAGTTTCAGGTAAAATTGTTAAAATACTAGTTGAAGACGGAACGCCTATTGAGTTTGGACAGCCATTATTTTTAGTAGATCCATCATAACCATTTAAAAATTCCAATAGAAATAAATCTCAAAATCCAATAGTTGGAGTTTGATGCTTGGAATTTGAAATTTTTAATAACGAGAGTGTTATGTTTAAAAAAATATTAATAGCAAATAGAGGCGAAATAGCTTTACGAATTATTAGAACTTGTAAGGAGATTGGAATAAAAACAGTTGCAGTTTATTCTACCGCTGATGCTGAAAGTTTACATGTCAGGTTTGCAGATGAAGCAGTTTGTATAGGACCGCCTCTGAGTAGTGAATCTTACTTAAAAATGCCTGCTATTTTAGCAGCAGCAGAAATAACAAATGCAGATGCAATTCACCCAGGATATGGATTTTTAGCTGAAAACGCAAAATTTTCAAAATTATGTGAAGAGCACGGTATTAAATTTATTGGAGCAACAGCTGAAATGATTTCTCAAATGGGGGATAAAGCATCAGCAAGAGCAACGATGAAAGCAGCTGGAGTTCCAACAATTCCTGGTTCTGAAGGACTTCTAGACACCTACGAAGACGCAGAGAATTTAGCCGATGAAATGGGATATCCTGTAATGTTAAAAGCAACTGCAGGAGGTGGTGGAAAAGGAATGCGTGCTGTTTGGGAAAGAGAAAATTTAAAAGAAGCTTGGGATTCTGCAAGACAAGAATCATTAGCTGCTTTTGGGAATGACGGGATGTATTTAGAAAAATTAATTGAGGAGCCACGTCATATTGAAATTCAGATTATTGGAGATTCGTTTGGTAAGGCTTGTCATTTATCTGAACGTGATTGTTCTATTCAACGTCGTCATCAAAAGTTAACTGAAGAAGCACCATCGCCATTTATGACTTCACAGTTAAGAAACAAAATGGGAGAAGCAGCAATTAAAGCTGCTGAATTTATTAAATATGAAGGAGCAGGAACTGTTGAATTCTTAGTAGATAAGAACAAGAATTTTTATTTCATGGAAATGAATACTAGAATTCAAGTGGAACATCCAATTACAGAACAAGTTATTGATCACGACCTTATTTTTGAACAAATAAAAGTTGCAGCGGGTATTCCAATTTCAGGTAAAAATTATGTGCCTAAATTACACTCTATTGAATGTAGAATAAATGCAGAAGATCCTTACAATGATTTTAGGCCTTCTCCAGGGAAAATAGAAACTTTACATATACCAGGTGGTCATGGTGTTCGAGTTGACACGCATGTATATGCAGGTTATACAATACCGCCTAATTATGATTCAATGATAGCTAAATTAATTACTACTGCTCAAACAAGAGAAGAGGCAATTAAGAAAATGAGTAGAGCTTTAGAAGAGTTTGTTATTGAAGGTGTGAAAACCACCATTCCATTTCACAGACAATTAATGACCGATGAAAATTATTTAGCAGGTAATTACACAACAAAATTTATGGAGGATTTTGTACTGTTACCTGAAGCAGAGTAATTTTAAAAATTATAATAAAAAATAAAGGATATGAGTTTTCATATCCTTTATTTTTTTACATTTACTTTCATATTTTATAAAAATGAAAGAAAAACCCTTACATATTGATGGAATAGATAAAATTATTCTTAAGCATTTAATGAGTGATGCTCGAACCCCAATTTTAGGAATTGCTCGTGAAATTGGAATTTCAGGTGCTGCTATTCATCAACGATTGAGAAAGTTAGAGGCTGGAGGTTTAATCGCTGGTTCAAAATTCGTGATCAATCCAAAAGTTTTAGGATATAAAACATTGGCCTTTGTCGGAATTTTTCTTGATACAGCAAGTAAATATTCAGCGGCTATAAGACGTTTAAAGGAAATTCCAGAAGTAATAGAAAGTCATTATACCACTGGAAATTATGCTATTTTCATTAAAATCTTATGTAAAGACAACGAGCATTTAATGAATTTACTAAATCAAGAAATTCAATCTATTAAAGGTGTTGCCAGAACCGAAACATTTATTTCTTTAGATCAACAAATTGAAAGGCAAATAGAACTCTAAAATTACACCTAATCTCTTCCTCCAAGAATTTGTAAGCCCCAATACAATAACATTGCTAAAGAACCCAATGCCGCAACTAAATAAGTTCGTGCAGCCCATTTTAGGGAGTCTTTCGCTCCATCTTGCTCATTATTTGTGAGCATATTATTCGATTTTAACCATCCCAATGCTCTATTGCTAGCGTCATATTCAACGGGTAAAGTAATAAAACTAAAGAGTGTTGCCACTGCCATCATACCTAAGCCAATAACTGCAATTATAAATCCAATTCCTGCACTTCCCGAAGCAGCTCCTAAAATAAGCCCTCCAATAACTAGCCATTGCGAAAATTTAGAAGAAATATTTACGGCTGGAACTAGTTTAGAACGCAAGGTTAACCATTGGTACGCATTTGCATGTTGCACAGCATGGCCAACTTCATGTGCTGCAACTGCGGCCGAAGCTGCATTTCGTTGGTTATAAACAGCTTCACTTAAATTCACGGTTTTATTTACAGGGTTGTAATGATCGGTTAATCTACCTGGAGTTGAAATTATTTTTACATCATGAATTCCGTGGTCATTTAGCATTTTTTCAGCAATTTCTTTACCATTTAATCCGTTTTGTAATTGTACTTTTGAATAGAATTCAAATTTATTTTTTAGTTTTCGACTGATTAACCAGCTCACTAATGATATTAAACCAATAAGAATGTAAAATCCTGTCATAATGTTTTTTAGTTTATTATTTTTACAGCTAAGATAAGAACATAAATTATTCCAAAATATTGTAATCAGACAAAATGGCAAAAATTCCTCATATACTTTTAATTTATACCGGTGGAACTATTGGTATGGTAAAAGATTTTAAAACAGGCGCCCTTAAAACATTTAATTTCGATAAACTGTTAAAACATATTCCTGAAATTAATCATTTGAATTGTACTATTGATAGTATTTCTTTTGTAGAGCCAATAGATTCTTCAAATATGAACTTAGAGCAGTATTATATTTTGTCAGATATTATTGAGAGTAATTATAATAATTTTGATGGTTTTGTTGTATTACATGGTTCAGATACTATGTCATTTACGGCTTCAGCAACGAGTTTTATGTTTGAAAATTTGAGTAAACCAATCATTTTTACAGGCTCGCAATTGCCAATTGGAGATTTACGAACGGATGCGAAAGAGAACTTAATTACTTCTATAGAAATTGCATCTACTTATGAAAATGAAGAGCCTGTAATAAAAGAAGTCTGTTTATATTTTGAATACAAGTTATACCGCGCAAATAGAACCACTAAAATTAATGCTGAGCATTTTGAGGCTTTTTCTTCGCCAAATTTTCCACAATTGGCTGAAAGTGGTGTGCATTTAAAATTTCATAAAAGGTTATTGTTAAAAAACTCAAAGAACGAAGCATTAGTAGTTAGGAAGAAATTTGACAATAATATTGCTATTTTGAAGCTATTTCCTGGGATTACAGAAAACGTAGTTAAAAGTGTTTTAGCAATTCCAAGCTTAAGAGGATTGGTTTTGGAAACCTATGGTTCTGGAAACGCGCCTTCAGAAAAGTGGTTTGTTAAATTATTGAAAGAAGCCACAAATAAAGGGTTGCATATTGTAAATGTAACGCAATGCGCAGGTGGCAATGTAATAATGGGGCAATACGAAACAAGTGTTCAGCTTGAGGAGATTGGTATTATAAGTGGAAATGATATAACTACCGAATCGGCAATTGCGAAATTGATGTACTTATTAGGTCAAAATATTAATAAAAATGAGTTCAAAGCCATTTTTGAGACACCTTTAAGGGGGGAAATGGAGGCAAAAGATTTATCTTTTTCTAATTAAATGACTAATTTTTATTATATTTTTTAATAAAACACGTCCTATTTAGATTTTTTTTGTGAATATTTTAAAATATTAAGAAAATTGAAAAAATTTATTTAAAGTAGTTCTAAAATTTTCAGAATTCAACAATTTTTTGTTACTTGCCATTCGCAAAAGTTCATAATATAATAGGTGGAGTTGTAGAATTTATAATTATTCTTTTAAATCATTCTCTATTTTGTCTTTTGCTTAAAATAAAATATTATATTTAACTCGAAAAAAATTAATAAATTAACTATTACACAATGAAAAGAGTATTTACTATCCTTGCAATTACAGGATTATTGTTATTTGGAGCAGCACCTCAAGCTATGGCACAAGATGCAGCGAGTACAGAACAAGTTGCCGATGCGGACAAAACATTTCACCAAGAATTAAAACAACGTTTTATAGAAGGTGGGCCATTCTTTATGGGTATTGTATTAGTAGCCTTAATTTTAGGTTTGGCAATTGCTATTGAAAGAATTATTTATCTTAACATGGCCACAACTAATACTAAGAAATTAGTAGGTAAAGTTGATGACGCTTTATCTTCTGGCGGAGTTGAAGCAGCAAAAGAGGTTTGTAGAAATACTAAAGGACCTGTTGCATCAATATTCTACCAAGGTCTTGATCGTATGGACGAAGGAGTAGAAGCAGCTGAAAAAGCAGTTGTTGGTTATGGAGGAGTTCAAATGGGGTTATTAGAGAAAAACATTTCTTGGCTATCTTTATTTATTGCTTTAGCACCAATGCTTGGTTTCATGGGTACTGTAATTGGTATGATTAGTGCATTTGATTCTATTCAAGCGGCAGGAGATATCTCTCCAACAGTTGTTGCGGGTGGTATTAAAGTAGCATTATTAACAACAGTATTTGGTTTAATTGTTGCAATTATTCTTCAAATTTTTTACAACTACATTATCTCTAAAGTAGATAGTATTGTAAACAATATGGAAGACGCATCAATTTCATTGGTTGACCTTTTGGTTAGACACAAAAAATAATAACAATTATGAATCATAAATATTCAAAAATATTAACCTTGGTTGCAGGGCTAATTGGATTAATAGCTTTCTATTTTTTCATTAGAATTGTGATGATAGGTGACGATACAATAGAAACTGATGCGGATGTTCAAGCGAGCATAGTTGATCCTTTTATTACTTTTGCTAAAATTGTATTAACAGCAACCAGTGTAATCGCTGTAGTTTTCTCTGTTGTAAATTTAGTAAAGCATCCACAAGTTTTAAAAAGAACACTATTAGGTTTAGGAATCTTAGCTGTATTTTTAGTGGTAGCTTATGTAATGGCTTCTGATGCTGCAGTTACCGATCCTTTCGGAAAAATTTTGGAAGACGGTGAGGCAGGAAGTGTATCTAAATGGGTGAGTACAGGTATTAATTTTAGCTTTATTTTAGGAGCTATTGGTATCATATTCTTTTTATCAGACTTTGCTAAAGGACTTGTAAAATAATATATTATGGCAAGAAGAGAAAATTCAGAAATTAATGCTGGTTCAATGGCAGACATTGCGTTCTTGCTTTTAATATTCTTCTTAGTAACTACAACTATGGATGTTGATGCAGGTATTTCACGTAAATTACCTGAGAAATCTGAAGACACCCCAGAAGTTACTATAAAACAAAAAAATGTTTTAGACATTGTTGTAAACCGAAATAATCAAATTTTGGTTGAAGGAACTAACTTTGTACAGGTTAAAGATATTAGAAGAATTGCAATGGATTTTATTGACAATGGCGGTGGTTTAAGCAATCCTAAAGATGGAAATCCAGGAGAACCTTGTGACTACTGTAAGGGGGCAAAAGATCCAGCATCATCAGATCATCCTTCAAAAGCAATTGTTTCATTGCAAAGTGCAAGAGGAACAACTTATGGGATGTATGTTTCAATTCAAAATGAAATTGAAGCTGCTTATAACGAATTGAGAAATAGATTGTCTTTAGAAAAATATAATGTTTCATATAATGATTTATTGAAAGATTATAATGATAACGGAGGTGATAAATTAAAGGATAGAATCAATTTTTTAAAAGACAGTTATCCTCAAATAATCACTGAACCAGAACCAATAAAATAGTATTCGGATATGAGTAAGTTTAAAAAGAAGAAAAAAGGGTTACCTGCAATTTCTACGGCATCATTACCAGATATTGTATTTATGTTGTTATTCTTTTTTATGGTATCTACAACAATGAGAGAAACGGATTTATTAATTAAAAAACCGACACTCCCAACCGCTAGTGAAGTGAAAAAGCTAGAAATGAAAAGTTTAGTAAGTACTATTTATGTAGGTAAATCTAAAGATGCTAATATTGGAGGTGATAAAATTCAAGTTAATGATAAAATTATTGATGTGAATGACGTTCCTAGTTTTATATTTTCTGAAAGAGCTTTAAGAAAAGAAGAAGAAGTTAAGTTTATGACTACTTCTATAAAAGCTGATAAAGAGGCAAGTGTAGGAACTATCTTAGATATTAAAGAACAATTAAGAGATATTAATGCTTTAAAAGTTAGTTTTTCAACTACCAAAGGTAGTAACTTAAGAACAAATTATTAATATTTACTTTTTAATAAATTTTAGAAGGCAATCAATTTTATTGATTGCCTTTTTCTTGTTTTAGAGTATATTTGTGTATGAGAAAGTTAGTTTTACTTTTTAGTTTTGTTTGGTATTCAGTAATTGGTATTTCTCAAACAGATGATTTTTCAAAATATCTAGAAGATCAGATATACCTAACTTTATCGTACGATGTTTTAACGAATACTCCAAAAGTATTTGAGCATAACGGATTTTCGGGAAGTTTTTCAACGGGTTTTATTAAGGATATTCCTTTAAATAAAGAAAGAAATTTTGGTTTTGGATTGGGCTTGGGTTATGGGTACTCAGCTTATATTCAAAATTTAAGAATACAAGATAATATAGGTAATGTAGTTTTTGCTCCTGTAGATTTATATAAATCTAATTGGCTTAAACAGCATAAATTAGAACTGCCAATTGAAATTAGATTTAGAGGCTCCACAGCAAGTAAATATAAATTTTGGAGATTATATACGGGTATTAAATTATCATATGTAATAGCTTCTAAATCGAAGTACAAGGATGATTCAGTATTAGAAGAATTCTCGAATATAGATTTTTTAGATAAATTTCAATATGGAGCTATACTTTCAGCAGGTTTTAGTACATGGAATTTATATCTATACTATGGACTTAAACCTATCTTTAAAGATATTGTTATTGACAATAAAAACTTTAAGGCCAAAGAATTTAAAATAGGGTTGAACTTTTACATTATGTAATAAACTGTAAAAACGGAAATTTGTGTAATAAATCCAGCTATAAATCCTAATAATACCTCAAGTGAGCTATGCGCTTTTAAATGAATTCTTGACATTGCAATGAGTCCAGCGATGATGAATAAAATAATGAATAAAATAATTAAATTAATTTCATAGCTTAAACTAAAGTAAATAAGAAACCCAATAATGCCTCCAATTGCTGCGGTGTGTAAGCTTAGTTTTATTTTTAAAAACAGAAAACCATAGGTAATCGCAAAACCAATAGCATACCCCAGAAATAAAACACCTAATAAATCAACAATAGTTGTTCTAAAAAGCCAATTTGCAATAATTAATGTTAAGAGCATAAAAAATAAAATTGGAAACTTCCGTTCCTCAATAGTTGGCATATGGTAATTGGTAATAAATTTTAACCGCTTAAAAAAGTATAATAAAATTATAGGTAAAGCATAGGTAGATACTAAAATAAAAAGTAAAATAGTGTGTTCTTGAGGTTTATAAATATACTTAGGTACAAACAAAAAATAAATTAAAGCTCCAATAATTGGAAAATTAATAGGATGAAAAAAATAAGATATAAACTTGGAAAATTTCATGAATACTAAATTTCTTTTCTAAGACGTGCAACGGGTATATCTAATTGTTCACGATATTTTGCAACAGTTCTTCTAGCAATAGGATATCCTTTTTCTTTTAACAATAAAGCTAATTTTTCATCAGTAAGTGGTTTTCTTTTATTTTCTTCGTTTACAACACTGTTTAAAATATTTTTAATTTCTCTTGTAGATACATCTTCACCCTGATCGTTTTTCATAGATTCAGAGAAAAATTCTTTAATTAATTTTGTACCATAAGGTGTTGATACATACTTACTGTTAGCAACTCTAGAAACAGTTGAAACATCCATATGAATTTCATCAGCAATATCTTTTAAAATCATTGGCTTTAATTTACGTTCATCGCCTGTTAAAAAATACTCCTTTTGATGATGCATAATAGCATTCATATTTAAAAGTAATGTTTGTTGTCGTTGTTTTATGGCATCAATAAACCATTTTGCAGCATCCAATTTCTGCTTAATAAACATTACGGCATCTTTCTGAGATTTAGATTTTTCCTTAGTGTCTTTATAGCCTTTAAGCATATCGTTATAATCTCTAGAAACGTGTAATTCAGGTGCGTTTCTTGAATTTAGTGAAAGCTCTAACTCACCTTCAGTTATTCTAATGGCAAAGTCTGGAACAATTTGTTCTGCAATTTTATTGTTACCTACATAAGCTCCTCCTGGTTTAGGATTTAATTTTTCAATTTGTTGAATAGCTTCTTTTAATTGTTCTTCACTTATATGAAATTTTTGAAGCAGTTTTGAATAATGTTTCTTTACGAAAAAATCAAAAGCATTTTCAAGAATATTAATTGCTAATTGCCTACTTGGTTTTTCACTTTTTCTTTTTAATTGAATCAAAAGACATTCTTTTAAATCTCTAGCTCCAACTCCGGCAGGATCCAATTGTTGAACCAAGTTTAGCATTTTTTCTAAATCCTCTTCAGTTGTGAAAATGTTTTGAGTAAAAGCTAAATCGTCTAAAACATCAATTAATTCACGTCTTAAATAACCACTATCGTCGATGCTACCAACTAAAAAATCGGAGATAATTTCTTGTTCTTCTGAAAGTCTAAAAGTGTGTAATTGATTTTTTAGAAATTGTGTAAATGAAGTTCCAGAGGCATAAGGAATTTGTTTGTCTTCATCATCAGCCGAATAGTTATTAGCTTGGGTTTTATAATTCGGAATCTCATCATCACTTAAATATTCATCAATATTTATGTCTTCCGTATTTATATTGTCATTTCCATCGTCATACTCATCAGAATTGGTGTTGTCAAAATCATCTTTTACCGATTCTTTCCCACTTTCTAGCGCTGGATTTTCCTCTAATTCCTGTTTTAATTTTTGCTCAAAAGCTTGAGTAGGCAACTGAATTAACTTCATCAGTTGAATTTGCTGAGGAGATAATTTTTGTAATAATTTATACTGTAAACTTTGTTTAAGCATTTATTTTTTAGTTATGACTTTTATAAAAATACAAAAAAACATAGTATGAAAATAATATGTTTTAATCGTGCTTTTTAAAATTCAGCGTTTTGAGGTGATCTTGGGTAAGGAATTACGTCTCGTATATTTCCCATTCCAGTTGTAAATTGTACAAGTCTTTCAAATCCAAGTCCAAATCCACTATGAACTGCTGTTCCGAATTTTCGAGTATCTAAATACCACCACAATTCTTTTTCATCAATATCTAGCTCTGCCATTTTTTGTTGAAGTACCTCTAAACGTTCTTCACGTTGGCTTCCACCAACAATTTCACCAATTCCTGGGAATAGAACATCCATTGCTCGTACTGTTTTTCCATCTTCATTTAAACGCATATAAAATGCCTTAATATTAGCTGGATAATCAAATAAAATTACGGGACATTTAAAGTGTTTTTCAACTAAAAAACGTTCATGTTCACTTTGTAAATCTGCACCCCATTCATTTATTGGAAATTGAAATTGTTTCTTTTTATTAGGTTTAGAGTTTCTTAAAATATCGATAGCTTCTGTATAAGTAACACGTTTAAAGTTGTTATCAACAATAAATTTAAGTTTTTCTACGAGTGCCATTTCACTTCTTTGATTTGCTGGCTTGCTCTTTTCTTCTTGCGTTAATCTAATGTCTAAAAAATCTAAATCATCTTTACAATTTGTTAAAACATAGGAGATAACCGATTTAATAAAATCTTCGGCTAAATCCATATTGTCGTCTAAATTGTAGAATGCCATTTCTGGTTCAATCATCCAAAATTCAGATAAGTGTCTTGTTGTATTTGAGTTTTCAGCTCTAAAAGTTGGTCCAAAAGTATAAACCTTTCCAAGTGCCATGGCATAGGTTTCAGCTTCTAATTGACCAGATACCGTTAAATTTGTGGTTTTTCCAAAGAAATCTTTTGAAGTATCAATAGCTCCATTTTCATCCTTTGGTGGATTGGCAATGTCTAGAGTCGTTACATTAAACATTTCGCCTGCACCTTCTGCATCAGAACCTGTAATAATTGGCGCATGAAAGTTGTAAAAACCATTTTCGGTAAAGTACTTATGAACTGCAAAAGATAATGCTGCTCTAACTCGCATTACTGCGCTAAACGTATTAGTTCGTACTCTTAAATGTGCATTTTCACGTAAAAATTCTAAACTATGTTTTTTTGGTTGAATTGGGTATTCATCTGGGTTTGAATCTCCTAAAATTTCTATATGAGAAACCTGAACTTCAACAGTTTGGCCTCTACCTTGACTCTCAATTAAAGTTCCTTTTACAGCGATTGCTGCACCAGTTGTTATTCTTTTTAATAAAGTTTCATCAGTTTTTTCAAAATCTACAACACATTGAATATTTTTTATGGTTGACCCATCATTTAATGCGATAAACCTATTAGCTCTAAATGTTCTTACCCAGCCTTTTATTTCAATTTCTTGTAAAAATTTGTTTGAACTTAAAAGTTCTGCAACATTGCTTTTCATCATCTTTTAAAATTTATGAATTGCAAAGATACATGAAGTAATGAAAGTGAGAAAGATTGTGTGTTGAAAGTTAAATATGGATTTTTATTTAATCTCTATTTTCATCTTCAGGAGTAAGAATATCAAGTGTTGGTTCTTTTAGTACTTTTTTGTTGGCGATTCTTTTTTCTAATGAAAGTAATAATGATGGTAAAAGAATTAAGTTAGAAACCATGGCGAATAACAAAGTAATCGAAACTAAACCACCCAATGCAATGGTGCCACCAAAACTAGAAACGGTAAACACCAAGAAACCAAAAAATAATACAATTGAAGTGTAAAACATACTTACACCAGTTTCTCGTAAAGCACCATATACAGACTCTTTAATTCGCCAATTATTAGCAATTAATTCTTGTCGGTATTTTGCTAAAAAATGGATGGTATCATCTACCGAAATCCCAAAAGCAATACTAAAAACCAATATGGTGGAAGGTTTAATAGGAACACCCAAATAACCCATAAGTCCTGCAGTTATTAGCAAAGGAAATACGTTTGGAATTAATGAAATTAAAATCATTCTTAAGGATCTAAACATAAAAGCCATAAAAATCGCAATAAGAATAATGGCAAGCGAAAGCGATATAACTAAGTTATTAATTAAAAAATTAGTTCCTTTTAAAAAAATTAACGCACCACCAGTCATAGATACTGAGTATTTATCTTCAGGAAATTCTTTTTTAATTTTTTCGTTTATTCTATCTTCTATTAATGCCATTCGCTCTGTACCAATATCTTTCATAAAAGTGGTCATTCGGGCATAACGGCCTGTAGAATCAACAAAGCTATTTAGTAAATCAGAGTTGTTTGAGGAGTTTTTAGTATAAGAAAGAATCCAATTTTTTTCTTGGTTATTGGGTAATTGATAATATTCTGGTTTTCCGCTATAGAATGCTTGCTTAGAATATTTAACGATATTCAACACTGAAATTGACTTGGACAATTGAGGAATTTCATCAATTGTTTCATCAAGTTTGTCCATCTTTTTTAGTGTCGACAGCTTCATGACACCTTTCTCTTGCTTGGTGTCAATAACTATTTCTAAAGGCATGATGCCTCCAAATTCTTCTTCAAAAAAGACAATATCTTTAAAAAACTGTTTGCCTTTAGGCATATCTTCAATTAAGCTTCCAGAAATTTTAATCATATAAATACCTATCATACTAGCAATTATGAGTACAATAGTTAAAGCATACACTGAAAATCGATGGTGACGAACAATAGATTCCATCCAACTTACAATGCTATCAATCCATTTTCTCTCTAAATGTTTTAAATGCTTTTCTTTTGGAAGCGGCATAAAACTATAAATTATTGGAATGATAAGTAGCGCCAAAACAAAAATGGCTAATATGTTAATAGAAGCAATTGTACCAAATTCGCGAAGTAATTGGCTTTTTGTAAAAATGAATGTGGCAAAACCAGATGCTGTTGTAACATTGGTCATTAATGTTGCATTACCAATTTTGGTAATTACACGTTGCAAGGATTTAGCCTGATTTCCATGTTTTTTAACTTCTTGCTGGTATTTGTTTATTAAAAATATGGCATTTGGAACACCAATTACAATTATTAAAGGCGGAATAAGTGCCATTAAAACTGAAATTTCATACCTAAATAATCCAATAAAACCAAAGGCCCAAATAACACCAATACTAACCACTATTAAAGTTATAAAAGTGGCACGGAAAGAACGAAAAAAGAAGAAAAATATAAGGGCAGTAACACCAAGAGCTAGCACAACAAACATCCCAATTTCATCAATAATATTTTGGGCATTCATGGTTCTTATATAAGGCATTCCTGACACACGAACATCTATATTATTTTCTTTTTCAAAGGCTTTAACCGATGGATTAAGTGCTTCGAAAACAAAATCTCTACGAACCGAAGTATTTACTATTTCTTTTTTTAAATAGATTACTGTGCGTATCGTTTCTGATTTTTTGTTGAATAAAAAATTGTCGAAAAAAGGTAAATTTTCGAATAGTTCTTCTTTTATTTTAAGAACTTCCTCAACTGTTTTGGGTTCATTTTTATATAACGGTTCAATGTCAAATTTTTGCTCAGAACTATTCTTTTTCAATTTTTGAATATCACCAACGGCAACAGTAAAATCAACTTCAGAAAAACTGTCAATTTTTTTTGAAAAATCACTCCAAGCGTTAAATTTTTCAGGTGTGAAAATGGTAGAATCTTGAACGGCAAGAATAATTAAGTTTCCTTCTTCACCAAATAAATCGAGAAATTGTTTGTATTCAACATTAATTTTATGATTTTCAGGAAGTAAGTTCGCTTCAGTATATGAAAAACGCATATGCTGCATTTGCATCGCTAGAAAATAAGTAGCAGCAGCAATAAGAATAAGAATTACATATCTACCCTTTAAAATTAGCCTTGAAACCGTAGTCCAAAAATTCATAAAAAAATTTTTTGCAAAGGTAAGAAAATAGTTGAAGTATGAGTTAAAGTTAGCTTAAAAACCCAATCTTAACTTAAATGTAAGTTTTACGGCTAAATTGTCGCTAAATTTAGGGTTTTGATAAGTGCCGTAACGATAAAACGCACTAAGTCCAAACCCTTTAAACAAAGAGTTAAATTCTAGACCACTTTCAAAATAACCTTTTTGTAGGCCTTTAAAATTTAAACCAAGGTGGTATTCAGGGTTATCAATGCTTCCAATTGTTGCTCTTGAAACGACCGAAATTTGTGGACGAAATTTTGAACTTATTTTAAACGATGTGAATTCGTGTTTTATGTGAATTGATCCAAATTTATCTGAAATAAATTCGTTGTAACCCATCGTTTCAAAACTATTTTTACCAGCAAAAGTAATTCGTTTTACCCAAGGATTTTTATAGGTGTAGTTTGGTGTGGAATTGAATAAGTGAGAAATTGGCGCTTCTCCAAAAACCATTCCTCCTTCAACTAAAATAGTTGTTTGCGCTTTTCTAAGTGGCTTTAACTTGTGTAATATTCTTAAATTGATTTGTGTAAAATCAAAATTACCTTTAGAAACATCGTTAAAGCTCTTCATTAATTGAAAAGTAAATTGCGGAAATTTATTTTTTATTTTTAGCTTTCCAACAGGAGAATTCATGTATTCATTCCCAGGATTGTATTGTAAACCAAGTGTTGCTGTGGTGAGTTTGTAATTTGAAAATGTTTTAGAGGGCGAATTAAACGTATAATCAAAAACGGAGGCGTAATCTCCAGTGCTAAACTGAATTTTGGACTCTAAATTTGGTTGAATATCGTGCTTTAAATAAGCATTTATGGTTTTATAATTATAAAATTTATCAATATTTAAATTTCTCGGGTTGATAGGTGAGAAAGAAGTGTTTTCAGCAATAAAATCCAAAGCAGCGACTTCTTTTAAATCATTGGTGAAATTTGCACCAATCCAAGTGTTTGTTTGTTTAGAAAAACGAAATTCGCTACCATATCTAAATTTAAAATCTTTGTCTTTTGTACCATAAGCTACATAAGCTTCTATTCTAAATTTTGAAGAAAAATTGCTATTTGTAATTCCGCCAAAACCAACTCTTAATCCTTCATAATTATTTAGGTTAATAACTTTGCCAATGTTTAAATTAAAAAATTTTGTTGGGTAATAACCTTTTAGCACATTTCTACCCAAGTTTATCATTTTTTCAACATTTTCTTCCTTAGCAATACTATCTAGAAAGGTGTATGTTTTGTAACCTCTTTTTGTAAGCGAATCGGTTCTAAACTTATTCCAAAATTCTTCATTTTTTTTGTGAGCATCATCATTAAATTGAATTGTAGAAGACGATTTTTTAACAACTAAAGGTGTGTTAATTTCAATGTTTGAATTGTTAGTTTTAGAAATAAAATAAGTAACGTCATCGGGTGCTGATTTTTTTGTATTGACGATTGTGTCGTTTGGTTTCGATTTAGAAATCTTCACAATTCCGCCAAAAAGATTTATATTTTCATCATTATTACCTTTTCTTAGTATAATATCCATATTTTGAGGAAACCAAATGTTATATTCACTTTTGTAAGTATAATTTTGAGTAGCCTTTACGTTTAGAATTCCTTTCAGTTCGGCTATGGCCTTGGTAATGGCAAAGCTTTTATTGTCTAAATACAATACGCCTTCAATACCTAAAAAATCATTTTTAATTTTGGGTTTAAAATAAATTAAGAATGAAGATTTGTTGTTTGTTTTAACGGTGTCTAAAATTTTATAATTATAATGTTTTAGAGCATTATTAGCAATTGGGTTGGTATATTTTGTTCCTGCAATGGTATAAAATTCATTGTAAAATGAAAAATCTTGAAAAGTAACAGCTAGTAATTCATAAATAGGCTGATTTAAACCAGCCATTCTTGAAGCTAAAACTATTTCTTTTTTCTTTTTCCCTTTTTGAAAATTGAATTCAGATACTTTTTCTGAAATGAATAAATGCTGTTTGTCAATTTCTTTTTTAAATTTAAAATTGCTCGAATCTAATTTTGAAAATTCTTTTACACCATTTTTTTTAATAATAAAAATAGAATCGACTTTTCCACTCACAGAATCTGGGTTTGCCGTTACTAGTATTTTATTGTAGGAATTGAACTTAAATGAGCTTAAATATTTTTCAATATTGTTTCTTTTTTTATTTGCAATTGCATCTCTAATAATTTGAATTGCAGGATTTTCTTTTGCAGTAATCAACACTTCATTTAAGTTTTCTACTGAAGTTTTTAATTGAATTGAAATAAATTTATCTTTTATATTTACTGGTACTGTAACTGTTTCATAACCAATATATGAAATGGAGATGGTGTTAAATTGTTCTTTAGTTTTAACAAAAAATTTACCCTCAATATCGGTTAAAGAGCCAAAATTTGTATTTGTTACAACTGAAGCAAAAGGTAAGGGTTTCTTTGTTTTATTATCAATAACAATTCCTTGAATTTGGGTCTGCCCAAATAAAAAGGAACAGTAGAATAAGAAAAATAAGAGTTTTTTATTCATAATTTGTAAGTCGAATATATAAAACTAAAAAGCACTCTTAGGAGTGCTTTTTAGTTTTATGATAAGTTTAACGGCTTAAAAAAAAATTAAACTTTCATTATTTCTTCATCTTTAACCTTATAATGTTCATCAACTTCAGCACTATATTTATCAGTTAAATTTTGAACATCGATTTCGGCATTAGCTTTCATATCTTCAGAAGTATCTGTTTTTTTAATTTCGTTCATTGCTTCTCTACGATCATTTCTAATACTTACTTTTGCATTTTCAGCTTCACCTTTAGCTTGTTTTGAAAGTTCTTTACGACGTTCTTCGGTTAAAATTGGCACATTGATAATAATCATTTCACCATTATTCATTGGGTTAAAACCAAGATTTGCATTCATAATAGCTTTCTCAATTTCTTGAAGCATTTGTTTTTCCCAAGGTTGAACAGTAATTGTATGAGCATCCATGGTTCCAACATTTGCTACTTGAGCTAACGGTGTTTGTGAGCCATAGTAATCTACTGTAACACTCCCTAACATAGATGGTGTTGCTTTACCAGCTCTAATGTTTCTAAACTCTTTTTCTAAATGCGTAATTGCATTTTCCATTAGTTCCTTTGTACTGTCAACTATAAATTTTAATTCTTCGTCCATAATAAAAAATCTTTAAACTTTATATTAATTATCAACTATTGTTCCAATATTTTCACCTTCAATTACCTTTTCAAGGTTTCCTTTTTTGTTCATGTCGAAAACGATAATTGGCAAGCTATTTTCCTGACTTAAAGCAAAAGCAGTCATATCCATCACTTTTAATCCACGATTCATAACATCTTTATATGTTATTGAATCAAATTTTACTGCGTCATCATTTTTTTCAGGATCTGATGAATAAATTCCATCTACTCTGGTTCCTTTTAGAATAACTTCAGCGCCAATTTCGATGGCTCTTAAAACCGCAGCAGTATCGGTTGTAAAATACGGATTTCCAGTTCCGCAACCAAAAATTACGACTCTGCCTTTTTCTAAATGACGAACAGCTCGTCTTTTTATAAAAGGTTCAGCAACTTGTTCCATTTTAATTGCGGTTAAGAGTCTTGTTTTTATTCCAGTAGCTTCAATGGCACTTTGTAATGCCAATCCGTTTATTGCTGTTGCTAACATTCCCATATAATCTCCTTGTACACGATCAATACCATTACTGGCTCCTGCTACTCCTCGAAAGATGTTTCCGCCTCCAATTACTATGGCAACTTCAATTCCTTTATCAACAATTTTTTTAATATCCTCGGCATATTCTGAAAGTCTATTTGGGTCAATTCCGTGTTGTCGGTCACCCATTAGAGCTTCACCACTTAGTTTTAATAATATTCTTTTGTAAGCCATAATTAATTTGAAAGATATGCAAATATAAGAAATACTTTAAAGATTTATTGTGTGATCTAGTAGAGTTCTTAAACAAAAAAACCATCATTCTTTAAGGTAAAGAATGATGGTTTTAAACTTAATTCAAATTTTAATTCTAGTAATGGTAACGTTTAAAGGCTTCTAAAGCGGCATAATCGGCCAAACCTAATTCGTGATATTTTCGAGCAGTTTCATTATTTCTTTCTTCGGCTCTTACCCAAAATTCTCGGGTATCGTTTCCTTGAAACATAACTCCGTCTTTTTGAGATTGGTGAAAAAATATTGCTTTTCGCTTTTTAAGTACTTGATCTGGACTCATTGGTACAGCCATTTCTATTTGATGTACGTCCCATTCGTGCCAAGCACCACGATATAACCATACCCAACAATCATCCATATAACTATTAGGTTTTAAAATATTTAAAGCTTCAAAAATAGTATCCAAACATACTTTATGCGTTCCATGTGGATCGGCTAAATCTCCTGCGGCATATATTTGATGCGGTTTTATATGTGCAATTAAACTTGCAACAATATCAATATCTTCTTTACCAATCGGATTCTTTTTTACGGTTCCAGTTTCATAAAATGGTAAGTTTAAAAAATGAATATTTTCATCTGGAACTCCAACAAAACGTGTCGCAGCTAAAGATTCTCTTTTTCTAATAATACCTTTTAATTTTCTAACATCGATATGATCTTCTATATCTCCACCTTTTGAATTTATTTTAGTAATAATTTCATCAATTTGGGTGTTATTAGCGTCAATATCTTTAATAACTTCAGCATATTTTAACGCTTCGTGATCGGAAACAGCAATATTACCTGATGTTTGGTAAGCAACATGAACATCGTGTCCTTGTTCAACCAAACGATCAAATGTGCCTCCCATTGAAATTACATCATCATCAGGGTGTGGACTAAAAATTATTACTCTTTTCTTTTCTGGTGTTGCTCTTTCAGGTCGTGAAGAATCATCTGCATTCGGTTTTCCTCCTGGCCAACCAGTTATTGTGTGTTGTAGTTTGTTAAACATTTGAATGTTAATGTCATACGCCGATCCTTCTTGAGCTAATAAGCTCGACATTCCATTATCATTATAATCTTTATCGGTAAGTTTTAAAATTGATTTCCCTGTTAATTGGCATAACCAAACAATTGCTTTACTCGACAATTCTTCTGTCCAAATACACGGACCTACTAACCAAGGTGTTTTAACTCGTGTTAATTCTTGCGAAGCTTCGTCATTTAATATGAAAGTTGTATTTGGGTGATCTTGTAAATACGTTGCTGGAACTTCTGAAGTAACCTCGCCTTCAATGGTTTCTTTTAATACAGTTGCTTTGTTATGACCCCAAGCTAATAAAACAATTCTTTTTGCTTTTTTCACTGTGCCAATACCCATGGTAATGGCTTTTTTAGGAACATTGTCTATTCCTAAAAATGAAGGTGCGGCATCTTCTCTTGTAATATGGTCTAATGTAATACTTCTTGTGCCAGAATTATAATGTGAACCAGGTTCGTTAAATCCAATGTGCCCTGTTCTACCAATTCCTAATAATTGAAAATCTAAACCACCTAATTCTTTTATTTTTAAATCATAATCGATACAATATTGATGTAATTCTTCTTGAGAAACACTTCCGCTAGGGATGTTAATATTTTCTGGAAGAATATCTATATGATTGAATAAATGCTGGTGCATAAAATAAAAATAACTGTGTACGCTATTTTTATCCATAGGGTAGTATTCATCTAAATTAAATGTAATAACATTTGAAAAACTCAATCCTTCTTCTCGGTGCATACGCACCAATTCTTCATATACTTTAATAGGTGATGAGCCTGTTGCTAAGCCTAATAAACAAGGTTTATCTTCAGCTTGCTTTTGTCTTATTAAATTTGCAATTTCTTGTGCTAGACAAATAGAACCTTCTATTGAATTTTCAAAAACAATATTATGAATTTTCTCAAATCGAGTATCTTCAAATTGCCCTGCTGGTTTATGTTTAATAATTGTAGAAGTCATAAATACTTTAAACCTTTTTAATAATAGAAGATAAAAGTAAATATTCAAGAATGGGGTTTTAAATTTTTTCGACCAAATGCTACAAAATCGGCACTAAAAACATTTTTCAAGAAAGGAATAGTTAAGGTGTTAAATTTAAGGTAATTAAAAGGGTTATAGTTCTTAAAAGATAAAAAAAAACAATATTTTAGCCATAATAATTATGAAATTTAATTTTACAAAACTTAAAGAGTTTAAAAATGCCAATAGCTCCATTCCTAGAAAATACCATGTTATTTTTTGGTCTTGTTATTTTATTTTCGATGTGATTCAATGGGGAAGTTATTACAACGATTATTGGTATTCACTAAAGTCAAACTTGGTCACTTTCCCAATGAAAATGATTTTAGTTTACACTAACATTTATTTGTTAATTCCGAGGTTTATAATTAAGAAAAACTTTAAGAAGTACATTTTCTATTTTGCTTTATCACTTTGTGTTTTTTATGTAGTAAGAACCGAACTTATTTATTATTTGGTGAATGAAAATGTTTGGCCGGAATCTGAAAGTCCACAAGAGGCATATTCTTTTAATCACATAGTCGTTGTTTTTTTAATAGGAATTTACGAAGTTGCTATTGTTACGGCTTTGAAATTAATGTGGGATTGGATTGCTGAGCGTAAAAGAACAGAGCACCTTCAAGAATTACAATTGAAAACAGAATTAAAGTTTTTAAAATCTCAAATACAACCACATTTCTTTTTTAACACGCTTAATAATTTATACGCACTAACGCTGGAAAAATCGGATAGCGCACCTGGAGTTGTTTTAAAATTATCGAAAATAATGCAGTATGTAATTTATGATGTTAAAGAAAAATCGGTTAGTTTATTTGACGAAATAAAACACATTCAAAACTATATAGATTTAGAACGATTAAGGTTTGGAGATTCGTTAAAAATTGATATGGAGATTGTTGGGAATATTGAAGATGTTAAAGTGCCACCATTACTATTTTTAACATTTATTGAAAATTGTTTTAAGCACGGGACAAAAATTGACAATGTTTTAAAAGTTTATATTAAATTTGAGAAGACAAACGATAATTTTCTTAAATTTAATCTTGAAAATTCTTTTAATAAAAATTCAAATTTAAACCGAAAAAGAGGTATTGGAATTGATAATATTAAAAGAAGGCTTGAATTGTTATTCAAGAATAATTATGAATTAAAAAATATGATTTTTGAACAAAAATATATTGTTCAATTAAAAATTCCAATTCAATGAAAATTAAGTGTATTATAATTGATGATGAGCCATTGGCAATATCGATAATTCAAAACTATTTAAAAGATATATCGAATCTAGAATTAGTAGGTGCATTTAATAACCCTATTAATGCGTTGAACACCATAGAGAACAACGAGGTTGACGTATTGTTTTTAGACATAAATATGTCGCAAATGAATGGTTTAGAATTTCTTAAAACACTGACAGTAAAACCATTGGTGGTCATAACAACAGCCTACCGAGAGTTTGCAGTTGAATCTTTTGATTTAGATGTTTTAGATTATTTAGTAAAACCAATTCCATTTGATCGATTTGTAAAAGCCACGAATAAAATCACCAATCGATTTAATGCTTTACATAACAAGCCAACTGAAATTTCATTGAATAATGAGCCGTATATTTTCTTAAAAGTTGATAAAAAACTGATGAAAATAATGCTGAATAACATTTTATATATTGAAAGTTTAAAAGACTATATAAAAGTGATAACCATTGCTGGAGATTATTTGGTTCATAAATCTATGACGAGTATCTCTAACGAACTTCCAGGAGATAATTTTATTAGAATTCATCGATCTTATACAATAGCAATAAATAAAGTAACTTCAGTTGAAGGAAATTCGGTTGAAATTGGAAAGAGAAGAATTCCGATTGGTCGAAATTATTTACAACATGCAAAACAAGTAATTTTAAATATTGATACCGAAGATTAACGTAATTTCTTAATTCCGTCTTTTTGTTAATGTCTAATTTTTGAACCTTTAACCTATTTTTTAAGTCGATGATAGAATTTTCTTAGCGGAAAGATTTTAAAGTGCTATTTTAGAGAAATTAATTTCAAATTAAAATTATTGTATATCATAACTAATAATTAACCAAATATTTTTATATGTCAGACGTATCAACTTCAACAAAAAACAATATTGTCCCAATAGCCATCATTGCTGGGCTATTTTTTATATTCGGGTTTGTAACTTGGATAAATGGAGCTTTAATTCCATTTATGAAAACCATTAACGAATTAACCGATGCTCAATCATATTTTGTAGCTTCAGCCTCTTACATTTCATTTGTTGTTATGGCATTACCAGCTTCTTATATTCTAGAAAAAATTGGTTATAGAAAAGGAATGTCTTTAGGTTTGTTTATTATGGCAATAGGAGCTTTAGTGTTTATCCCAGCTGCTGAAGCAAGAACTTATTGGGTATTTTTAACAGGTATTTTTATTCAAGGAGTAGGAATGACAATTCTACAAACTGCTTCAAATCCGTACATTACAATTTTAGGGCCTATTGAAAGCGGAGCCAAGCGTATTGCAATTATGGGTATTGCCAATAAAACAGCTGGCGCATTAGGATCATTAATATTTGGAGCAATTTTATTATCTGGAATAGATGAAGTTAAAGAAAAATTAGGATCGGTTTCTTTGGAAGAAAAAGGGCAATTATTAGATAGTATGGCAGACAGCGTATTTATGCCTTATTTAGTAATGGCTATCGTATTATTTGTATTAGGTATATTAATAAGAAAAGCACCACTTCCACATGTAGAGGCTTCGCCTATTGAAGAAGAAGGTGGAGAAACGTCAAAAACGAGTATCTTCCAATTCCCACATTTATGGTTAGGCGTTTTAACATTATTCGTTTACGTTGGAGCTGAAGTAATTGCAGGAGATACTATTATTGCGTATGGAATTTCATTAGGTTTTTCAGGAGAAGAAGCTAAATTTTTTACAACTTATACTTTAATGGCAATGGTAGCGACCTATGCGCTAGGAGTATTCTTAATTCCTAAGTACATAAAACAAGGAACTGCTTTAAAAATAAGTGCTTCTTTGGGTATTATATTTAGTATTTGTATTTTAATGACTTCAGGATTTACTTCTGTTTTATTTGTAGCAGCATTAGGAATTGCAAATGCATTGGTATGGCCAGCAGTTTGGCCTTTAACTTTAGAAGGTCTAGGAAAATTCACTAAAACAGCATCAGCCTTATTAATTATGGCAATTTCTGGGGGTGCAATTATTCCACCATTATATGGAAGATTAGTTGACTCAGGCAAAGAAGAATTAATAGCAAGTGGTATTAATGAAGCTGAGGCAATGGCTACAGCAGCAACAAGTAGCTATTGGATCTTAATTCCTTGCTATGTAATTATCTTATATTTTGCTTTATCTGGACATAAACTTGGAATGAGAAAAAAGTAGCGTTATGACCGTAAAAAGATTAATGGCATTGGATGTTCTTAGAGGACTAACCATTGCTCTTATGATAATGGTAAATACACCAGGCAGTTGGCAGTATGTTTATGCGCCGTTACGTCATGCAAAATGGAATGGTTGTACACCAACTGATTTAGTGTTTCCATTTTTCCTTTTTATTGTTGGTGTTTCTATGTGGTACTCTTTTAAGAAGTACGGAAGTGGATTAACCAAAGAAGGCCTGCAAAAAGTCTTCAAACGATTTTCAGTTATATTTTTATTAGGTCTTTTTTTAAACCTATTCCCAAGATTCGATTTTGAAAGTGTAAGAATTTTAGGTGTACTTCAAAGAATAGCAATAGCGTATGGAGTAGCAGCAGTTTTATGTATGAGTTTTAACGTAAAACAGTTACTTTTTTGGTTTGTTGTAATCGTTCTAGGATATTGGGCTTTGTTATATGTAGGTGGGCCTGAAGATGCGTATGGATTATCTACGAATCTTGTTCGAGATTTAGATTTGGCTATTTTAGGTGAAAAACATATGTATAAAGGCTATGGAATACCATTTGATCCTGAAGGGTTGTTATCTTCATTACCTTCAGTAGGGACAGTTTTATTAGGTTATTTTTCAGGTAGAATTATTGAGCGTTCTCAAGGAACAATGGAGGCGATAAAAAAACTTATAATGTATGGTGTAATTGGAGTTGTAATAGGGCTGGTTTGGGGTATTGTTTTTCCAATTAACAAACCTATTTGGACAAGTTCTTATGTTATGTACACTGGCGGATTGGCTATGCTTTTCTTATCATTATTACTTTGGATTATTGATGTGAAAGGTTTTAAAAAATGGTCACAACCTTTCATTCACTTTGGAACGAATCCGTTGTTTATTTATTTGTTTTCAGGATTGTATGTGCAAACAATTATTTATTTGGTAAAAATCACGAATGAAAACGGTGAAACTATTTCAGGATATAGCTTTTTATACAAACATATTTTTGTCCCTATTGCTGGAAATATGAATGGTTCATTGTTGTTTGCAATAGCACATATTACCTTTTTCTGGTTCTTAACATATATTTTATATCGCAAGAAAATATTTATTAAAATATAGCGCATAAAAAAACCGAGCAATTGCTCAGTTTTTTTATGTATGTAAAGAAATTTTCTTAAGCTAAAGAAACTCTTTTAAATCCTGTTACTTCTGTACCTGCTTTTGCAACATACTCTGCAACAGAAATTTTATCATCTTTAATAAAGTTTTGATCCAATAAACATTGTTCTTGGTCTAAAGTTGTATTATCAGAAATAAATCTTTCTAATTTACCTGGAAGAATTCTATCCCAAATAGCTTCTGGCTTACCTTCAGCTTTTAATTCTTCTCTTAATTTAACTTTAGTAGCTTCAATAACTTCTTCAGTTAATTGAGATCTAGAGATAAAAGTAGGAATATTTTTTAATGTTTTTCCTAATCTTCCTAATTCAATATTATCTTTTTCAATAACTGCAATTCTAGCTTCAGTTTCAGAAGCAACAAATGCAGGATCGAAATCTTTGTATGATAAAATTGAAGCTCCCATTGCAGCAACCTGCATTGAAACATCTTTTGCAACTGTTTCTGCACCATCTACAACATTAGATAAAGCAGTTACACTAGCAATTTTGTTACCAGCGTGAATGTAAGATCCAACGAAACCACCGGATACTTTTTCAAAAGCACCGATTTCTAATTTTTCTCCAATAACTCCAGTTTGCTCAATTAATTTTTCAGCAACTGTCATTCCTCCAAAATCAGCAGCTAAAAACTCTTCTTTTGAATTTGTAGTTACAGCGATTGTTGCAAATTCGTGTGCTAAAGCAACGAATGCGTCATTTTTAGCAACAAAATCAGTTTCACAGTTTAATGAAATGATAGCACCTTGCGTGTTATCAGCATTTACTTTTGCAATAACTGCACCTTCAGATGAATCTCTGTCAGCTCTTTTTGCAGCAACTTTTTGTCCTTTTTTACGTAAAATTTCAATTGCTTTGTCAAAATCTCCTTCTGCTTCAACAAGTGCATTTTTACAGTCCATCATACCGGCTCCGGTTGATTGTCTTAATTTATTTACTTCTTGGGCCGTAATTTTTGCCATTTTATTTTATTTTTTGTTGAATTTTATAATTCAACTATGATACAATATTACTATTCTTAGTTTTCTTTTTTCGCTTCAACAGCTTTATCCTTACTAGCTTTTCTATCTGCTAAACCATCAGCAACTGCACTAGTAATAAAACCTAAAACTTTTTCAATTGATTTTGATGCATCATCATTTGCTGGTACAACATAGTCAATTCCTCTTGGGTCAGAGTTTGTGTCAATCATTGCAAAAATTGGAATGTTTAATTTTTTTGCTTCAGCAACTGCAATGTGTTCTTTTTTAACATCAACTACAAAAATAGCACCTGGTAAACGAGTCATATCAGTAATAGAACCTAAATTCTTTTCTAATTTTTCACGTTGACGGTTAATTTGTAATTTTTCTCTTTTTGAAAGTGCATCAAAAGAACCGTCTTGCTTCATTCTGTCAATAGTTGACATTTTTTTAACAGCTTTTCTAATAGTCACAAAGTTAGTTAACATTCCACCAGGCCATCTTTCAGTGATGTAAGGCATGTTAACGCTTTTTGAATTTTCTGAGATAATTTCTTTTGCTTGTTTTTTTGTAGCTACAAAAAGGATTTTTCTTCCTGAAGATGCAATTTTCTTTAAAGCTTCTGAAGCTTCTTCAATTTTAGCAGCAGTTTTGTAAAGGTCAATAATATGAACTCCATTACGCTCGCCATAAATGTAAGGAGCCATGTTTGGATCCCATTTTCTTGTTAGGTGACCGAAGTGTACACCTGCATCTAATAATTCTTTAATTTCAATATTTGCCATTTGTATTTAGTTTACGTTCCGTTGAGACTTAGCAATAGGGAAGTAGCGAAAAATCGATCTTCCCTATTTGGATGCTAAACTTTTTACAGTCATTGACTGATCAACGACAACTTTGTTTTTAATTTCAATGAAACACCAAAATATTTGGTGTACCAAAACTTGTATAAAACGATTAACGTTTTGAGAATTGGAATTTTTTTCTTGCTTTCTTTTGACCGAATTTCTTACGTTCAACCATTCTTGGATCTCTTGTTAATAATCCTTCTGGCTTTAAAATCGCTCTATTTTCAGGATCTAGTTCTACTAAAACTCTAGAAATTCCTAAACGAATAGCTTCTGCTTGTCCTGTAATTCCACCTCCAAATACATTTACTTTAATATCAAATGCTTTTGCATTATCAGTTAAAGTTAATGCTTGCATTATTTTATATTGTAAATGTGGAGTTGTAAAATAATCTTTATATTCTTTTTTGTTAACCGTAATATTTCCTTTTCCTTCAGAAACATAAACACGAGCAACAGCTGTTTTTCTTCTACCTATTTTGTGTATTGTATCCATTATCTAAGATCGTTAAGGTTAATAGCTTTTGGTGATTGAGGTTGTTGTTTGTGCTCTGCACCAGCGTAAACGTATAGATTTCTGTACAATGCACTACCTAATTTGTTTTTAGGTAACATTCCTTTTACTGCTTTTTCAACAAGACGACAAGGGTCTTTTTCAAACATTTCTGTTGCAGTTAATGATCTTTGACCACCTGGATAACCTGTGTGACGAATATAAGATTTGTCCGTCCACTTTTTTCCACTTAAATTAATTTTCTCTGCGTTGATAACCACAACATTGTCTCCACAATCAACATGAGGAGTAAAGTTTGGCTTGTATTTACCTCTAATAAGCATCGCTATTTTAGAAGCTAGACGACCCAACGTTTGGCCGTCTGCATCAACTACTAACCACTCTTTGTTTGCGGTCTCTTTGTTAGCTGATACTGTTTTGTAACTTAATGTATTCACAATTAAATTCTTTGTTATAGTTAAACATTTATTTTTGTTCCCTAAAAAGGGAGTGCAAATGTACAATTAAAAATTTAGATAACAAACAGAGATTTGTTTAGTTTTGAAGTGTAATAGTTTATAGGTTAAATAGTTGAAAGTTTTGTGTTAAATATAGTGCGTTCAATGCCTCACACATTTACGAAATTTCAAGCTAGAAGGGGGTAGTATTGTAGTAGTAAATATCCCCTTGAGGGGATTATAGGGGGTGCCTCCTTATTCCAATTTTCAATCTCACGGAGTTACCAGTTAACCCTAATGCGCTTCCAGCCAATTTTGACCTTTGCCTAAATCTACAGTTAATGGTACTGAGAGTTTAAAGGCACTTTCCATTTTTTGTTTAATTATTGGCTTTAAGGATTCTAATTCATCATTGTGCATATCAAAAACCAATTCATCATGCACTTGAAGTAGCATTTTGGTTTTGTAATTTCCTTCATTTAAAAATTCTTGAATATTTATCATGGCTATTTTTATAATGTCGGCAGCACTTCCTTGAATTGGAGCATTCACAGCATTTCGTTCATCACCAGCACGAACAATAGCATTTTGTGAGTTGATGTTTTTTAAATAGCGCCTTCTATTTAAAACAGTTTCTACATAACCATTTTCTCTAGCAAAATCGACTTGAGAAGCAATGTAGTTTTTTAGTTTTGGGAATGTTTCGTAATAATTATCAATGAGTTCTTTGGCTTCAGCCCTGGATTTGTTTAATTGTTGCGCCAAGGTAAAAGCACCTTGTCCATATATAATACCAAAGTTAACAGCTTTCGCATCTCCACGTTGTGTTCTAGAAACATCATCTATTGAAATGCCAAATATTTTTGCTGCGGTAGCTGCGTGAATATCTTCACCTCTATTAAAAGATTCAATCATACTTTCATCTTCACTTAGAGCAGCAATGATGCGTAATTCAATTTGAGAATAATCGGCGGCAACTAAGGTGTAGTTTTCATTTCTTGGAATAAACGCTTTTCTAACTTGTCTTCCTCTTTTTGTTCGAATAGGAATATTTTGAAGATTTGGATTGTTGGAACTCAACCTTCCTGTTGCAGCAACTGTTTGACTGTAGGTGGTATGAATTCTATTCGTTACTTTATTTACTTCTTTTGGTAAAGCATCTACATACGTATTTTTAAGTTTTACCAAGCTTCGCCAATCTAATATTTCTTGTACAATTTGATGCTTAGGAGCCAATTTTGATAAAATTTCTTCACCAGTGGCGTACTGTCCTGTTTTAGTCTTTTTAGGTTTTTCAACCAATTTTAAATGATCGAATAATACATCACCTAATTGTTTTGGTGACGCTAAATTAAACTCAACTCCAGCTTCACCATAGATCGAATTTTCTAAAGTTTGTATGTCATTTGCTAAATTTTCGGCTAAGGAATTTAAAAACTCGTGATCCAATCGTATCCCTTCTAACTCCATTGAAGCTAACACCGTTAAGAGTGGAATTTCAATTTCACTGTAAAGCTTGGTTAGATTAAATTTTTCTAAATCTTTTTCAAAAACAGCTTTTAATTGAAATACGATATCGGCATTTTCTACCGCATATTGAGTTTGTTTGGATAGCTCTATATTTTGAAATAAGAGTTGATTTTTACCTTTTTTACCAATTAAATCGTTTAAATGAACTGGCTGATAGTTTAAATACGTTTCAGAAAGTACGTTTAAATCGTGACGCATGTCGGGTTGTAATAAATAATGGGCAATTTGTGTATCGAAAAGTGTTCCTTTTAAGTGAATACTGTTTTTATTTAAAACTTTAATTATATATTTAATGTCTTGTCCAATTTTTTCAATTTTTTCATTTTCAAAAAACTCCTTAAAATCATTTAAAATACTTAATTCTTCCTCAGGTTTAATAGGAATATAATGCCCTTTACCTTTCTCGTATGAAAAAGCCAAACCTAAAATTTGAGCTTCAAAACAATTATCGCCAATAGTTTCTAAATGGATGGCAACAACGCTTTTTTCAAGCAGTTTTTTTAATAATAACTTTCTAGAAAGAGGCGTATTTACATATTGGTAAATGTGGTCGATTTCTTCAACATTTTCATAACCAGATGTTTTTTTTATAGTTTCTTCTATAGAGGCTGAAAATAAATCGAATTGTTGATTAGCCGAAACAGCAACATTTTCTTTACTATCATTTAGTTGCTCCGTTACTTCTTGTCCAACTGCAGGGAACGATTTAAATATGGTTGGTAAACTATCTAAAATTCTTCTAAATTCTAACTCTTTAAAAACTTCTGTTGCTTTTTCAATATCCGGATGATTCAGTAAGTAATTTTCTTCATGAAATTCAACAGGACAATCTAAAATTATCGTTGCTAATTCTTTCGATAACAATCCAAGTTCTTTATTTGCCTCAACTTTTTCTTTCATTTTACCTTTTAAATCTTGAGTATTTTCAAAAAGGTTTTCCATACTGCCGTATGCTTTTATAAACTTTTTAGCAGTTTTGTCTCCAACTCCTGGCAATCCAGGAATATTATCAACGGCATCTCCCATCATTCCTAAATAATCAATTACTTGCTCTGGACGTTCTACCTCAAACCTTTTCTGAACTTCAGGAATTCCCCAAATTTCAATACCATTACCCATTCGAGCTGGTTTGTACATAAAAATATTTTCAGATACTAATTGTGCAAAATCTTTATCGGGTGTTACCATAAAGGTTTGGTAACCGGCTTTTTCCGCTTGTTTTGAGAGTGTCCCGATTAAATCATCGGCTTCAAAACCTTCTTTTTCAATAATAGGAATGTGCATTGCTTCCAATATTTTATGAATATATGGAACCGCTATTTTGATAGCTTCAGGAGTTTCACTTCTATTAGATTTGTATTCTGGAAAAGCTTCATTTCTCGAATGCGAACCACCTTTGTCAAAAGCAACTGCTAAATGATCAGGTTTTTCTCGCTTTATAACATCTAATAATGAATTCGTAAAACCCAAAATGGCTGAAGTATCCATTCCTTTGGAATTGATTCTTGGGTTTTTTATTAAAGCATAATATCCACGAAAAATTAAAGCATAGGCATCTAATAAAAAAAGGCGTTTTTGTCCTGACATAAAATTTGTTTTGAAACTTAAATTCGAGTAAAAATAGTAAAACAATTTTAACATTTCCTTATTATACAAGCGAATCTATTTTTTATGGCAAAAATGCATATTTACGTTAACGAATAGAAAAAAATGAATATTGGTGAGGTTTTTTTTGTGAAAGAATTGCTTTTTTAATTGGATCGAAATTTAGTTTGAAATTGCTTTAATTCCATTGAAAAAGAAGTAGATAGGTTTTTTTAAGTTAAAATGTTACATTTGTATATATAACTAACTATTATTTTTTGAGTTTTATTTAAAAAATAAATTATTAAGTATGACAAAATTTGGAGAGTTAATTGGTTCTGAAATTCCAGTTTTAATTGATTTTTATGCAGAATGGGAAGCAGAGAATTCAGATAGTGCACATAGCATTTTAAGAGATGTTGCTGCGGCATTAGGTGATAGAGCAAAAGTTATTAAAATAGATATAGATAAAAACGAAACGTTAGCTAATGCGTTAAAAATCAAAGGGAATCCTACATTTATCATTTATAAAGATGGTGAAATGAAGTGGAGGCAATCTGGAGATCAGGATGCAAATACTTTAATTAGTTTAGTGCAACAGTACGTTTAAAATCTATACTATTTTTTTAAAATCGTATTCTTTGGCTGTATAATATTCCAGTATTTTTGGAAGCACATATTTTAATTTTTCCTCAGCTTTTTTACTATCGTGAAAAACAACAATGCTACCGTTTTCAGTATTTTTTAGCACGTTTTTTAAGCATTTTTCATTAGAAATAGAAGTGTCAAAATCGGCACTTAAAACATCCCACATGATAATTTTATAACCTTTTTGTCTAATTTTTTTAGCTTGTAAAAATTTTAATTTTCCATAAGGAGGCCTGAATAATTTAGAGTGCTGAGTGTTGATTTTTAAGTTTTGAGTGAAATTGCTCTCAGCTTTTTCAATATTTTGTAAATACCTGTTGGTGTTATTTTTTAAACCATTAAAATGATTATTTGTATGATTTCCAATACTGTGATTATCATCAATAATTTTTTGAAAAATTTCAGGATAATTTTTAATATTTTTTCCAATACAAAAAAAGGTGGCTTTTGCATTGTACTTATTTAATTGTCGCAAAACCCATTCCGTTATTTCAGGAGTTGGACCATCATCAAAAGTTAAGTAAATGTTCTTTTTTTTAATAGAAAAACTCCAAAACCAGTGCTTAAAAATAAGCTTTATTAGTTTTGGAGTTTTTATAAAATAAGGTTTCATGTGATATTGTTTTTATGGGTCATACTTCGACTCCGATCAGCACATGCATGTTGTTCGCTAATAATCTTTACTCTTCTTCACCAATTAAAAAATCGAAAAGTTTTAGGTAGAGAACATATTCAGTTTTTAGCTCAGCAGCGAAATCTTCGTCATCTAAGCTAATACCAGTTTTTACTATTTGGTCATACATTAAAAGATTACGTTGAATTTCATCAAAAACACCTTCAATATTTGTTTCATCGAACTGACTGTAATATGTTAGTTTTTCTTGTAATACCGTTTTTAATTGGGAAATTAACAATCTTGCTTTTTCCTCTTTTCCTAAAGAATAGTAAATATCAATAAATGAAATTAGCATGCTGTAATGACCAAATTTATGGACTGGCATTTTTTCCATTGCCAAATCTAAAATTTCTTCAGCTTTTTCATTTTTACCTTCAGCTAACAATGCACGAGCTAATCGTTCCATATTATTTCGGTAGGAAACAGAGTTTTTTCTAGTTTCCGTATCTAAATAAATATTATCATCGGTAATGTTTCTCCAATCCCATTTCTTTGTATTTTCATACATTTTGGAGGTGTTAATTCGTCCCATTTCAAAAAAGTTACCTTCATCTGGTGTTTTAATTGGTACTAATTTATAGGTCATACCATCAAGCTGTAAATAATCTTTTAGCCAAATATATTCTTCATCGGCTTGTGCGCCACCCGTAAAGTAAATTGGTTTTTCCCATTTGTTGTTAGCTAAAATATCAATCATTAAAATGCGATTTTTAGTTAGCGAAGTACCGGTGAACTCAAGATCGATATAAGGTTCAATTAAATGCGCATCTTCTGGCTCAACAATACCATTTTTTAATACAGTTTCTTTGTCAACCGGAATTCTAATTTTATTGGTTGGTAATACTTTTTCAGGGATTCCATCTTCATCTAAATCGTATTGAGTAACCTTATTATCACTTTGAATCCATCGCATAAAATAGTCGATTTCTACTACTGAATCTTTTAATTGTGGAAATAATTCTTCAAAATAATAAGCCACATCTAAGGTGCCCCATTTGTATTGGTCGTGCGTTAATTGTGAAGGAATAGGATCGGCGTCATACGTTTTACGTTTCATTTGATCTATATACCAATCTGTTTGAAATAAACTTGTATTAACTAATTTCATTCCTGTTTTATAACCTTCTACTTCTTGCATGTACCAAAGTGGGAATGTATCGTTATCGCCAATAGTAAAAAGAATTCCATTGTCATCGCAAGAATCTAAATAAGCTTTTGCATTTAAATGTGAAGTATAACGATTTGAACGGTCGTGATCGTCCCAATTTTCAGAAGCCATTAATGTTGGTACAGCTAATAAAGTTATAATTGAGACCGTAATTGCCACCGTATTTTTATTCGCATATTTTTTTAGTTTTTCATACAATGCTAAAACTCCAAACCCAACCCAAATAGCAAAAATATAAAAGGAGCCTACAACAGCATAATCTCGTTCTCTTGGTTCAAAAGGTTTTGGATTTGTGTAAAAAATAATGGCTAAACCAGTAAATGCAAAGAATAATAGCAAAACGTAAAAATCGTTTTTATCTTTTTTAAGGTGAAAAAGAAGCCCAATTATTCCTAAAATAAGCGGTAAGAAAAAGTAGGTATTTCGACCTTTATTTTCTTTAACATCGGTTGGTAAATTGCTTTGTGGGCCTAAGCGAGCTTCATCAATAAAAGAAATACCACTTAGCCAATTTCCATTTTGCAAACCTAACTGCCCTTGTTCGTCGTTTTGTCGTCCAACAAAATTCCACATAAAATAACGACCGTACATATACCCGAATTGATAATCAACCATAAATCGAATATTTTCTAAAAATGTTGGTCGGCGTTTACTATTTGCAGGAATACCCGCAATAGCTTTGTAATTTTTTATAACGGAAGCATCGGTACTTACCATTCTTGGTATAAAACCTTTGTGTTTGTCGCTCCAGTTTGGTAAAGCATCTTTATAATTGTTTACAATAACATATTTCCCTAATTTTTCATCCTTCTCATATTTAGGTTTGTCATCTCGTGATGGATTATTAGAATCCTGTTCTCTGTTGAAAACTAAAGAATAGTATGTGTCGTAAAATACATTGGCATCGCCATATTGTTCTCTGTCATAGTACGCTAATAGCTCTCTTGCACTAGAAGGATTATTTTCGTTAATAGTTGTATTGGCATTTGCTCTAATAGGAAGCATTAACCAAGACGAAAACCCAATCATAATAAACAATACAGAAAGTAATAATGTGTTTGCTAAAAATTTTTGTTTTTTGTGCGTGTAGTTCAAACCAAAATAAAAGGCTGCAATTAATAATATACCAGCAATAATACTTCCAGAATTAAATGGCAATCCTATTGAGTTTACGAAAAATAATTCTAATGCACTGAAGTATTTTAATGTAAACGGGAATAACATTTTAAAAACAAAAACCAATACTAAAACTGAAACTATGTTTGCAATTATAAATTGCTTAAAGTTTAAATTTTTATATTTTTTGTAGATGTATAAAAATACGATTGAAGGTATTACAAGTAGCGATAAAATGTGAACTCCAAACGAAAGACCAACTACAAAACTAATGATTAACAACCATTTGTTTCCATAAGGTTTGTCCATTTCAGCTTCCCATCGTAAACCTAACCAAAATAACAATGCCATTAAAAATGAAGACATTGCGTACACTTCTGCTTCTACCGCGCTAAACCAAAAACTATCGGAAAAAGTATAGGTTAAACTACCTACAACTGCACTTCCAAGAATTGCAATTGCTCTACTTTTTGAGATTTCTTCTGTGCTTTTCGTTATTTTTTTTGCCAAAGCTGTAATTGTCCAAAACATAAAAAGAATGGTAAAGGCGCTGGCAAAGGCCGACATGAAATTCATCATTTTGGCAATATGAGTTACATCAGTTGTAAACATTGCGAAAAAAGCTCCCAACATTTGAAACAAAGGAGCTCCAGGTGGATGACCAACTTCTAGTTTTACAGCAGTTGAAATATATTCGCCACAATCCCAGTAGCTAACCGTAGGTTCAAGCGTTAAAGCATAGGTTAAAAGGGCAATAGCAAATACTCCCCAACCTATAATTATATTCCACTTTTTAAAATTGAATAAATTCATGTGTAAGTTTTTATACGAGGCGAATTTAGGAAATTAAAACGTAAATAATTAAGGTAGTTTGGTTTGTAATCGATAATATTATATTAAAGTGTTGTTAAAATTAATAAATACTAAAAAAAAGGCTTAAAATATTTGTTGAATTAAAACTTTACTTTAAATTTGCACCCGCAAAATGACCCATGGTGTAATGGTAGCACTCCGGTTTTTGGTATCGTCAGTCAAGGTTCGAGTCCTTGTGGGTCAACTGCTATATTCCGCAATCCTTTTTTAAATAAAAGATTGCGGTTTTTTTATGGAATTCATTCTTGAAATAAAAAAAACCCAAACCAATTAAGGTTTGAGTTTTTCAAATTAACCTGCTAAGGTTTTACTACGACTTTAATTTCAAAGGCATTGTATATAATTTGTCTCTTTCTCCAGGGTTCTCAATTTTTTTATAATTTAGGTTTTTTCTAATGTATTTTAATACATCCGAATTTTTTGAATCTACACCTAAAACCACCAATTCTCCCTCTGAACTAAATGTAAAAGTAATAGTTACATTAATTTCAGTTGGTACGGTAAAATCAGGCGTTTTTAAAAGTTGTACAATTTCACTTCTCATACCGTCTTTAGACATTTTTGTACTTTCTACTTCTGATGCAAATAAACTTGCTGTTCCGATTAACATTGCTAAGGTGAATAATTTTAATTTTTTCATGATATTTATTTTAGTGATTTATAATTTTTTAAATTTCTTATTTGTAACGTCTAAATGTGCTCCATTGTAAACGTTTTGCGCTGTAAAGAGTTACTGTTGAAACTCTTCTACTTACATCATTGTTTGTGTTTAAATTTATAGTTGTCATAATTTTGATATTTTAGTTAATGTTTATTGAAAAGACGCATAAATTAAAATGATGTAACACTATTTATTTAGATTAACATTTGTTTAACTATAAACGGTTATTACGTTAAGATTTATTTAACGTTCAGCAAAAATTCAATGATGTATTTATACCTTCAGAATAATATTTAAACCACCTAAACTTAACTTTGAGCCGTTTTCTTATATATTTGTAGCGATGAAATATTTTTAACTAAAAACCAGTTATATAAAAGGATTAAAATAAGAATATTACATATGACCAATAAAAAGCAATAGATATAAACAGATGAAAGGAATTGTAACAAAATCTACAGGGAGTTGGTATACTGTTTATACTGAAAATGGCAACAGAATTGACTGTCGTTTAAAAGGAAAATTTCGGATTAAAGGAATAAAAAGTACGAATCCAGTGGCTGTAGGTGATGAAGTTACGTATGAATATGAAGAAGGGAAAAAAACAGGTGTGATAAATGAAATATCTGATCGAAAAAATTATATCATTCGCAAGTCGGTTAACCTTTCAAAACAAACGCATATCATTGCTGCTAATATTGATACGGCATTTTTATTAGTTACCGTAGATAATCCGCCTACGCATCCAGGTTTTATAGATCGTTTTTTGGCAACTGCCGAAGCTTACAGTATAAAGGCTGTGCTGTTATTCAATAAATTAGATTCTTATTCCGATGAGCAATTAGAAAAATTGGCAATACTCGATGAAATTTATTCAGAAATTGGTTATAAATGTATTGCCATTTCAGCAACCAAAAAAATTGGAATTGATGAAGTTAAAGAATTAATGATTGGAAAAACAACGATGTTTTCTGGACATTCAGGTGTTGGAAAATCTACTTTAATTAATGCAATTGAACCTAATTTGGATTTAAAAACCGCCGAGGTTTCTAAACAACATAAACAAGGAATGCACACCACAACTTTTGCCGAAATGTTTGAACTTAGTTTTGGAGGTTTTATTATTGATACTCCGGGCATCAAAGGTTTCGGAGTAGTAGATTTTGAACAAGAAGAAATTACAGATTTTTTTCCTGAATTTTTTAGATTAAAATCGGAGTGTAAATTCAACAATTGTATGCACATAAACGAGCCAAAATGTGCTATTAAAGAAGCTGTTGAAAGTGGTGAAATTGCCGCGTCTCGTTATAATAGTTATTTACAAATTGTAGAAGGAGATGAAGAGCATTATAGAACAGATATTTATAGTTAAAATATGAAAGCAGTTATTCAGCGTGTTTCAAAAGCCTCGGTTACAATCAATGATAAAATTGTAAGTGAAATTGGTGTTGGATTGTTAGTTTTAGTCGGTATCGAACCTGAAGATACCAAGGAAGATATAAATTGGCTCACAAAAAAAATTGTAAATCTTCGCATTTTTAATGATGATAATGATGTTATGAATAAATCCTTGATTAATGTTGATGGAGATGCTATTTTGGTAAGTCAATTTACGTTACAAGCGAGTACAAAAAAAGGAAATAGACCTTCTTATTTAAATGCAGCTAAACCCGATGTTGCCATTCCATTATATGAACAATTTGTTTTAGAGTTTGAAAATCAGTTGGGTAAAAAGGTAGGTACTGGTGAGTTTGGCGCAGACATGAAAGTTGTTTTATTAAATGATGGGCCTGTTACTATTATTATTGATTCTAAAAATAGAGTTTAATTATACTTTAATAAATTAAAACAATATTAATAATAAATTTAGTTTTAGAAGTATTGTTATTTTTAGCATTTTAAAATAATTATTAAAACTAAAAAAATGAAAAAATTAATTACATCAATTTTTGTATTAAGTATATTGTTTATTTCTTGTAAAGAAAAAGCAAAAGAAGAAAAAGTAAATGATGTTCAACCAGCTACTGAAGAAATCTCAAGTGCAGTTTATAATGTTGCATCAGAAACTTCTACATTAAACTGGAAAGGATTCAAACCAACAGGAACTCATAATGGAACTGTAAGTATTAAAGAAGGATCTTTTGAAGTAAAAGAAGGTAAATTGTCTGGAGGAAAATTTGTATTCGATATGAATTCGATAACAGTATTGGATATTCCTGTAGAAAAAGAGGGTAACGGAAAATTAGTTGGACATTTAAAAAGTGGAGATTTTTTCGATGTTGAAAATAATGAAACGGCTACTTTTGAAATTACAAACAATGATAATTCAGTAATTAAAGGAAATTTAACAGTAAAAGGAATTACGAAAAGTATTGAATTTCCTGCTACTTTAACAACTACCGATGCTGGAATAAAACTATCTGGAGAGACTTTTAAAATTGACAGAACCGATTTCGATATTCAATACAAGTCTCAAAAGTTTTTTGATAATTTAAAAGACAAATTCATTAATGACGAATTTGAAATCTCGTTTGAAGTTAACGCTTCAAAATAAATTTTTCAAACGTTAATAAATTTGATATTTGTATTAGATTTTTGTAAGTTTTAGTCGTAGATTAGTACTATTCTATAGTAATAATCTAAAAAGATTAAAAATGGAAAAAATTAAAATAGTATCGTTAATTGTATTTGTTGTAGCATCGATGTCTTCAATAAATGCTCAAGAAATGTATGATATAGCTGTTGAGAATTCAACAATTTCTTGGAAAGGTTATAAGCCAACAGGTTCGCACAACGGAACAATTACCTTACAATCTGGTTCTTTAGAAATGGAAGATGGAGAAGTTATTGGTGGTTCTTTTACGGCCGATATGGCCACGATAAAAGATGCTGATGGAAGTGCAAGATTAGAAGGGCATTTAAAATCGAAAGATTTCTTTGAAGTTGAAGTTTTTCCTACTGCTAAGTTTGAAGTTATGGGAACAAATTCAAATAATGGAGAAACTAATGTTATGGGTAATATGACAATTAAAGGTATAACAAAGGAAATATCTTTTTTTGCTGAGGTTTCTGAAGCTGACAAATCAATTACATTAAAGAGTTCAGTATTCCAAGTTAATAGAGCTGATTTTAATGTAAAATATAAATCAAAAACTTTTTTCAATAATTTGAAAGAGAAGTTTATAAATGATGATTTCGATTTACAAGTTACCATTGTTGTAGAAAAATAAGTCTTAAAAAAATAGGCGTCATTGCGAGGCACGAAGCAATCTATTAAAAGGTGAGATTACTTC
>Ga0209121_10000512_pt1 | contig 40987 bp, 42 predicted proteins | sample Cruoilmetagenom3_FD_187292 | JGI IMG/M metagenome (GOLD analysis project Ga0209121, IMG submission 187292) | Oil polluted marine microbial communities from Coal Oil Point, Santa Barbara, California, USA - Sample 3 (SPAdes) (version 2) | ecosystem: Environmental > Aquatic > Marine > Oil seeps ... | reverse complement strand
CGATCACTCAGATCCACAGTTCTGGTAAGACTTCCAAACTCTCGAAATTTATCCAGCTGCGCTCGGGACCACTGGAAATTAATTGCAGCAAACACCAGTGCAAGCGCGACAATTGTTATGCCAAATATTTTTGTTCGTTTTTTCATTGTGGCAACCTGACACCATTGTGCCTCTCTGTCCAATAATGCTTTGGTTGTGACGATAATAAGCTTGGCAGGCGTTTGAAATTAACCCAGCCCCAACGTCGGGTCGTTCAGTTCCAGCGGGAAGCGCTGCGGGATCAATCCAGCGTGGAACCAGTTTACCAATGTGAAGATCGAATAAACCGGCAGGCCGGTGAGCTTGCGGATGTCAGCCGCGTAGGGGGTCATATTCGTGCATTCCAGCACAATCGCGCCGATATCGTCATAAAGCTCGACCAGCGATCGGGCCGCGTCGAGCAGGTCAAGCCGGCAAGCGGCAAAATCGATGCTCGGTTGATCGTCCAGAATGCCAGAGGTAAAGGCGCGGCCTTGGTCGGTGCCGACAATCGGGGTGTCCAGCGGCGCGCCCGAGGCTTTCAGGTGAGCCTCGGTCAGAGTAGCCGCTGATATCGTGATAACCCCCACACGCTTGCCCGGCGGTAGCATGGCCTGCACCATCGGGATTTGCATTAAGCTCGAAGTGGCTACCGGAACCGGCACGGCCTCTGAAACCATGTCCTGAATCAGCGCCAGAAACCCGCAATTGGTGGTCAGGCCATCGCAGCCATGGGCCACGAGGTCTTGTGCTGCCGCGATAAAGTCATCCGCCAGCTCGCGCGGGTCACCCCGCACGACCTTGTCGGGTGTGGCCCCGCGCACAATCCGGTATTGCACCGGAAAGTCCCAAGTGTTGGCATTGGCGATGTCGCCGTAAATGCGCGGAAACTGGGTCTCCAGCATCATAATGCCGATATTGGCTCCGAAAACGGTTTTTCCACCAAATTCCACGCTCATCGTCTGGTCTCCCTAAAAATCCGGCACATATAGCTTCGAAAAGGCAATGCGCACCGCCTCGGTTGTCTGCTCCTGCCGCCGCTCGATATGGCCGCGAATGGCCTGCATCGCGGCTTCTTCATTGCGTGCTTTCACGGCTTCGACTATCCGCCGGTGCTCGCTCAACTGTCCGGCGTTAGTATTGGTGGTGCCGCGCAGAAGTTCAAGGTTGATCAGGCGCACATAGCGGATGCGACCGTTGATGTTATCCAATATGTTGGAAAGCTCGGCATTGCCCGCCAGTTCCACCAACCGCCGGTGGAATTCCTCGTCCATTTCCAGCAGCTTGGCAATATCTTTGCAGCTTTCGTATTCGGGTTCGCTGGCCACCAGATAGGCACAGAGTGCCTCAATCTCACCGTCAGATGCCCGTGCCACCGCGCGCCGCACGGCTTCGGTTTCAATCGCTTGGCGGGCCTCATATAGCTCGCTAATCCGGCTTGGGCTGAGGGCGCGGCAAAAAAAGCCGCGTCCGGTTTTGAAGGTTAAAAACCCCTCGGCCACCAGCCGGTTAAGCGCCTCGCGCAGGGGTGTGCGGCTAGCCCCGAGCGCGACCGAAAGCGCGCTTTCGTTCAGCCGCTCCTCCGGCTTGAACTCGAAGTTCACCGCCTTCGCCTTCAGGCTTTCATAAACCTTGTCAACGCTGCTTTGTGCCTTGGCCATTACCGTTCCAAAAAAATGTCTTCACAACTACATACTTTGCTGTATACAATTTGTAAACGCAAAACTGCCTAAAGGATTCGTCGGTGAACAATCAGTTGAATGGCGCGGAGGCGATGGTCAAAATGCTGGAGGCCCAAGGGGTGCGGCATATTTTTGGCCTGTGCGGGGACACAACCTTGCCCTTTTACGATGCGATGCGCGAGTTGCCTCACAATATGAACCACATTCTAACCCGTGACGAGCGCTCGGCGGCCTATATGGCGGACGCTTATTCGCGTGTAACAGGCCGCGTGGGTGTGTGCGAAGGGCCATCGGGTGGCGGGGCGACCTACATTTTGCCAGGGCTGATCGAGGCGAGCGAAAGCAGCTATGCCGTGCTTGGAATTACCACCGATATCTCGGTAGGAACCTACGGAAAATATCCGCTGACCGAGGTCGACCAAGACGCCCTAATGCGCCCGCTTACCAAGTGGAACACGGTGATAAAGCAAGCCGCCCACATCCCGCGCATGGTCCGCAAGGCTTTCCGCGCCATGACCACCGGCCGCCCCGGCGCGGCCCATTTAGGCCTGCCGTATGATATCCAGTATGACGAGGTTGATCCGGCTGATATCTGGGCCGACGAGGCTTTGCATTCCTATCCGGCTTACCCTGTCGCGCCTGAACCGGGCGCTGTGGAAGCTGCACTGGAAGCCATCCTCTCCGCCAAGAACCCGTTGATCGTTTGCGGTGGTGGCGTTGTGATTGCCGGTGCGATGGAAGCGCTGAACCAGCTCTCCACCCGCCTTGATATTCCCGTCGCCACCTCAATCTCCGGCCAAGGTTCCTTGGCGGATACCCACCCGCAAAGCCTTGGTGTGGTGGGCTCCAACGGTGGCACCGATGAAACTTGGGAGATGATGCAGGCCGCCGATCTGGTGATCTTTATGGGCTGTCGCGCCGGCTCGACCACCACTGCGCGTTGGGAGGCTCCGAGCCCCAGCACCCGCATTGTCCATTTTGACAGTGATCCGATGGTGATTGCTGCCAACTACCGAACCGAGGTTGGCGTGGTCGGGGACCTGCGCCTGAGCCTAGAGGCTGTGAATGCGGTGCTTGATAAGCGTAAGGCCAGAACTTTTGCCGGCGCAGCGGCAATTGCCGATATCAAAGCCCGCAAGTTTGCCCGCTTCAACGCGCTCGCCACCCGCAACGATATGCCGATCCTGCCGGAGCGCATTATCGCAACGCTGCAAAAACTGCTTCCCGAGGATGCCACCATCCTCAGCGACCCCGGCACCAGCTGCCCCTACATTTCGGCCTATTACGAGCTTCCAAAGGCCGGGCGGCACTTCATCACCAACCGCGCCCACGGGGCGCTCGGCTATGCGATGTCGGCAGCGCTGGGCGCTTGGTTTGGCCGACCCGAAAGCAAGGTTGTGGCGATGATGGGCGATGGCTCTTTCGGCTTTACCGTCGGCGAGCTGGAGACCGTTACGCGCTACAAAGCCCCGATCACCTATATCGTGTTTTCCAACGCCAGCTACGGCTGGATCAAGGCCAGTCAGTTTGCCGATAAAGACGCCCGTTATTATAACGTAGACTTCAACCGTGTGGACCAAGCTGCCGTCGCGGCTGCTTACGGTGTGAAGTCATGGCGGGTCGAAAACCCGGATGACTTGGAGCGCGTCATGAAGGAGGCGATTTCCCATGACGGGCCGACATTGATTGATATAATCACCCAACCGCTTGAAGAAACAAGCGCCCCAGTGCGGAGATGGATGGGATGAGCGAGAAGCCAATTGTTGTTATCGGGGCCGGAATTGTCGGCGTATCCACCGCCATCTGGTTGCGCCGGATGGGCAAAGAAGTGGTAGTGGTTGACCGTGGCGAAGTTGGCATGGGCACATCTTATGGCAACGGCGGCGTACTGGCCTCTTGCGGTATGGTGCCGGTCACCTCGCCGGGCTTGGGCCGCAAAGGCCCGGTCCTGTTGTTTGACCGCGAATTCCCGCTGTTCCTACGCTGGACATACCTGCCAAAACTGGCGCTCTGGCTGCGCAAATACATGAGCCATGCCAATGATGCCGACACGCGGCGCATTGCCAAAGGTCTAACCGTGATCACGGGCGATAGTGTCGAGCAACACGAAGCACTGGCGCGAGGGACTTCCGCCGAGAATTGGCTGCAACAGGGCGATTATACCTTTGCCTACAAAGATCGCGAAGCCTTTGAGGCAGATGCCTATACGTGGGGCTTGCGCAAAGAGGCCGGTTTCACGCCCGAAATAATCGAAGGCGCTGCCGTGCAGGAATACGAGCCCTCACTTGGTTCTGCCACAAAGCTGCTGGCGGTCATGAAAGGCCACGGCCACATTCGCGCGCCGGGAGCCTATGTGCAGGCCCTCGCTGAGGTGTTGAAAGAAGAAGGCGGCGAGGTTCAGCAGGCCGAGGTTAAAGATTTTGAGCTGGTGAATGGCCGCATAAGGGCCGTGCTCACCGATCAAGGCCGGATGGAATGCGAAACAGCGGTGGTGACCACCGGCGTTTGGTCCAAGCCCTTGATGAAAAAGCTCGGCCTCAATGTGCCGCTTGAAAGCGAACGCGGATACCACGTGGTTTTCAAAAACCCGTCGCAAACCTTGCGCCAGCCGCTGATGATTGCCGCTGGCAAATTTGTGGCCACGCCGATGGAAGACGGCCTGCGTTGTGCGGGCATTGTCGAGTTCGGCGGGCTGAAGGCAGGCCCTTCAAAAGCGCCGCTCGAATTTCTGTATCGCAAGGTCAAAGAGAATTTCCCCGACCTCACCTATAGTGAAGCCGAGGAATGGCAGGGCCACCGCCCCGCCCCGGCCGACAGCTTGCCGCTGATCGGCGAAATCAATGGAACCGGCGTATTCGCCGGTTTTGGCCACCATCACATAGGCTTGACAGGTGGCCCAAAAACAGGCCGAATACTCGCGGAGCTCATCGCAGAAAAAGGGAGCAACCAAGATCTCTCGGCGTTTGACCCGCAACGCTTTGCATAAACCAAAATCCATGGGAGGATTGAAATGAAGAAATTAACAACAATCGCGGCAGTGGCCGCCAGCGCGACACTTGGTGCCGCCGCCAATGCCGAGACATGGGACCTGCCCATGGCGTACTCCGCAACCAACTTCCACTCGGCGGTTGGCGCGGAGTTTGCCCAGTGCGTAACTCAGGGCACAGGCGGAGACCTGACCCTCACAGTTCACCCGGGCGGCTCGCTCTTTGCCGGTGGCGAAATCAAGCGGGCTATTCAAACCGGTCAGGTCAACATTGGCGAACGCCTGCTCTCTGGCCACCAGAACGAGAATATCTTGTTCGGATATGACTCGATCCCGTTCCTCGCGACCTCGTTTGAAGACAGCGAGCGCCTGTTTGAAGCGGCCAAAGGCCCGCTGAATACCGTGCTCGAAGCGCAAAACCTGCATATGCTTTATTCGGTGCCTTGGCCTTCTCAAGGCTTGTATTTCAAACGCCCGATTGAGTCGGTTGGCGAAATGGCAGGCATCAAGTTCCGCTCCTATAACACCGCCACCGCGCGGCTGGCCGAGCTGACAAATATGCTGCCGGTGCAGATCGAAGCGGCTGAAATAAGCCAAGCCTTCGCAACCGGCGTCGCTGAATCGATGATCAGCTCCGGCTCTACCGGTTATGACCGCAAGGTCTGGGAAAGCCTGACCCACTTCTATGATGTGCAAGCATGGTTGCCGCGCAACTATATGCTGGTAAACCTTGAGGCATGGAACGGCCTCGACGAGGGCACCCAGAACGTAGTGAACGGCTGTGCCAGCATGGCCGAATACGCCGGAGACTGGCGCTCGATCGAGTATACCGGCTTTACCCTTGGCCAACTGGCTGAAAACGGTATGAGCGTAACCCCTCCGGGTGACCAGCTCGCCGCCGAGCTCCGCGACATCGGTGTCACCATGACAGCCGAATGGCTTGAAGGTGCTGGCGCTGAAGGGCAGGCAATTATCGACGCCTATAACGCCGGAAACTAAAATAACAGCCGCCCCCGCACTCTGCGGGGGCGCAAGCGTTTAAGGGGGGGACTATGGGTAAATTTATGCGAAAAGCGCTTGATACGCTCTATCTGTCAGCTGGCATATTGGCCTCGCTGTTTCTGATCGCCATTCTTGGCCTGATCGTCGTGCAGATGATTGCACGCTGGACAGGTGAGGTATTTACCGGTGCGCCAGATTACGCGGGTTATGCTATGGCCGCCTCATCCTTCCTAGCACTCGCTTACGCACTGAACGCGGGCGCGCATATCCGCGTGAGCCTGCTGCTCAGCGCTCTTGGCCGCTACCGCAAATTTGGCGAGATCTGGTGCTTTGGCCTCGGCACCTTCCTAAGCTGGTTTTTTGCGTGGCACGCCATCAAAATGACCCACGCTTCATGGAAGTGGAACGATATATCGCAAGGGCAAGACGCGACCCCGATGTGGATTCCTCAAATCCTGATGAGCGTCGGTGTGGTGATCCTCGCCATAGCTTTTGCTGACCATCTGGTACGGCTCTTGTTTATCGGCTCTCACAATATTCAGGAAGAAGCGCTTGATGCGCATACGGAGTAACGATCATGGATGAATTTGCACTTGTCGGCATTTTCCTGTTTGCCCTGTTTCTGATGCTGGGCACCGGTGTCTGGGTCGGGCTCGCGCTGTTTGGCGTGGCCTATCTGGGCTTGGAGATGTTCACGACCCGCCCCGCAGGTGACGCCATGCTCACCCGTATCTGGACCGGCTCCTCAAGCTGGACCCTGACCGCCCTGCCGATGTTTATCTGGATGGGCGAGATCCTTTATCGAAGTCGATTATCGCAAGATATGTTCCGCGGGCTTGCGCCGTGGATGGCGCGGCTCCCGGGTGGGTTGGTTCACACCAATATTGTTGGCTGTACCATTTTTGCCGCCGTGTCCGGCTCCTCGGCGGCTACGCTCACAACCGTGGGCAAAATGTCGATCCCCGAGCTACGCAAGCGCGGCTATCCCGAATATATGATCATCGGTACGCTCGCGGGTGCCGCTACGCTGGGCTTAATGATCCCGCCCTCGCTCACGCTTATCGTTTACGGGGTTACGGTCGAAGAATCCATTTCCAAGCTGTTTATGGCGGGTATCCTGCCCGGTATTCTGCTGGCGGGCATGTTTATGGCCTATATCGTTGGCTGGTCGTGGATCCGCCCATCACAGGTTCCAAAAATTGCGGAACGCATGACTTTTCGGGAGAAGATCAAAGAATCGCGTTTCCTGATCCCGATTGTTCTGCTGATCATGGCTGTAATCGGCTCGATGTATGGCGGCTGGGCCACGGCAACCGAAGCTGCCGCCATCGGCGTGATCGGGTCGTTAATCCTTGCCGCGGCGCAGGGTTCGCTTTCTTGGCAGGCCTTTACCCAAAGCCTGCTCGGCGCCACTCGCACTTCGGCCATGATTGCGCTCATTCTGATGGGGGCCACGGCGCTCACCTTGGCGATGGGTTTCACTGGCCTGCCGCGCGCATTGGCGGAATATATCGACGGGCTCGGCCTTTCGAAATTCGCGCTCCTGATGGCGCTGATGCTGTTCTACATCGTGCTTGGCATGTTCCTTGACGGTATCTCTTCGGTGGTTCTGACCATGGCGATTGTACAGCCCATGGTGATGCAAGCCGGAATCGACTTGATCTGGTTTGGCATCTTCATCGTGGTGGTTGTCGAAATGGCGCAAATCACCCCGCCGATCGGGTTTAACCTGTTTGTGATGCAGGGGATCACCAAACACGAAATGGGCTATATAGCCAAAACCGCTTTGCCGCTGTTTGCGATCATGGTGGTTATGGTCTTTATCCTGATCGGCCTGCCCGAGCTGGCAACCTACCTGCCGGACAATATGCGAACGGCGACCGGCGGATAGGCCGCCAGCCAACAATCTTTACAGACCCGTTTGTTCGCAAGCGGGTCTTTTTTGCCTTCGAGACTGTTCGGTTTGAGCAATTCTTATCTGCAAGCAATAATATTATTGACGCAAACCGGATTTATGTTTCATCTCCGAAATTAGGAACAACCTGCCAGAGGATTCGCAGATGTCAGATAAACGCAAAGTCCTGATGATCATCATTGACCAACTCCGCGCTGATTGTATTGAAGGCGCGCTGGCCAAGCATGTGAACCTGCCCAATATCGCGGCGCTGCGGCAAGAGGCCGTAACTTTCACCAAGCATTTTTCGGTGACCAACCCTTGCGGCCCTTCACGCGCCAGCATTTTTACCGGCATGTATGCCATGAACCACCGCTCGGTGCGCAACGGCACGCCTTTGTCGGATGGCCTGCCCAATATCGCGACCGAAATGCGCAAATCCGGCTATGATCCAATGCTGTTCGGGTACTCCGACACCTGCCTTGACCCGCGCTCCCGCCACCCCAACGATCCGGTTTTGAAAACAGAGGAAAGCGTGTTGCCGGGCCTGCGTGAAATGCTGGAAATGCGGTTTCTGGAGAGCTACCCGTGGCGGGCTTATCTGAAAGAGCAGGGCTATGACACGCCGGAATTCAAGCATTTCTATGACTCAATCTCGCCCGATCCTTCGCGCCCCGCACGGCCCGATGACCCGCCTTTTTACAGCGCCGAGCATAGTGATACAGCGTTTCTTACCAGTGCGGTGATCCGTGATCTTTCTGTGCGGACAGAGCAAAACTGGTTCGCCATTGCAACCTATTTGCGCCCACATCCGCCGCTTGTGGCCCCTGAACCCTACAACAAAATGTATGATCCTAAAACGCTCCCGATGCCGCCCCGCCAGTCGGCACCTGAGCAACAGGCGGCGGTGCATCCGTTTATGGCGGGCGCTCTGAACGCGCCACCGATGGAGGCGGTTGTGAAGGGATGTGACGGGCAGGTTGACCATCGTAACGACGATGACGTGCAACTCCTGCGTTCCATTTACCTTGGCCTCGCCACCGAGGTGGACGCTCATGTCGGCCGTTTGATCACTTTCCTCAAAGAGTCCGGCCAGTATGATGACACCGTGATTGTGCTTTTCGCCGACCACGGGGAATCGCTGGGTGACCACCATCTGTGGGGCAAGCAAAACCCCTATGAAGGGGCCTACCACATTCCGCTGATCATCAGGGACCCAAAGCTGCCTGCGCAGCACGGTACCAAGGTTGAAGCCTTTACCGAGTCAGTGGACGTGACCCCGACGGTGCTGGACCTTGTGGGCCAGCACGTGCCAACCGGGATGAACGGCCAGTCCCTCAAGCCTTTCCTCCAAGGAACCCCGCCCGAAAGCTGGCGCGATGCCGTGCATCTGGAGCTTGAGTTCAGCGAGCCCACGCGCGAAACCCCGTGGCAAAAGGCAACCGGCGTTTCCTTGCACGAAGCCAATCTCGCGATTCTGCGAGAAGAGCGCTTCAAACTCATCCACTTCAATGGAGATTTGCCACCGCTGCTGTTTGATCTCGAAACCGACCCGAACGAGCTTCGTAATCTGGCCGAGGATCCGGCCCAAATGCCCACGCTCCTTCGTCTTACCCGAAAACTCCTCAACCACCGAATGCGCCATTCGGACCGCACCTTGGCAGATGTGAAGATCACCTCTGAAGGGGCGGTGAACTTTTTCCCATGAAAAAGGACTCGAATTCTCTGGACCAGCTAAAATTTTCGGACGCCCAGCAGACCGATCTTGAAGAGATATCCAGTCTTTTAACGGGGGCATTCACAATATTTGTCGCGAGGCTTGGTAAAACCCAGTCCGGGCATCACCCATGGCTTGCGGGGGCTATTGCCGAGAACCGAGTCCATATTGCCCGTGACGGAAAAGCCATAGTTGGAGCCATTTGCACGACCATGACCAGCAAGCGCCTTGAGATTGATAAACTCGGTGTGGACCCAAAGCGGCAAGGCAACGGCATAGGAAGCTGGATGCTGAAGCAGTTAGAGGCCCATGCCAGAGAAAGGGGTGCGCAAACCCTAACGCTCTATACAGGCGCTATGATGGAAGACTTGTTGCGGTTCTACGGCTCCCACGGGTTTGTAGAGACCCATCGCGCACTACCTGAGCATGGGGAAGACAATCACCTACGGGCGCACATGGAAAAACAACTCTAGCCTAGTGGTGCCGCGCCCCCTGCCGCTCCAGCTCTCGCTGGATATCGAACGGATTGACCTCCGCCAAGGGCTTGCCTGTTTTCACCGAAAGCGCCGCCGCTATCCCCGCGCCCTGACCGGAAACCGCACAACAGGCCATGTTTCGGGTGGCGGCGTGGCTGTCACGGTCTCCGCCGGTTGAACGGCCCGCAACCAGCAGGTTTTCGACCCCTTTGGGAAGCAGGTTGCGATAAGGGATTTGAAAATACCGGCCCGTGGTGGGCAGGATCAAAATGCCGTAGCCGTCAATGAATTCCGGGAAAATCCCGATGCTATCCTCGAACCGTCCCTGTTCGCGCACATCGTTTGAGGTCATGTTATAGCGGCAGTCCACCTTGCGGGTGTCCCTAATACCGAGGGTCATGCCAAAATTCCGCAACCGGATACCTTCGCAGCCTGGCGTGTAGCGGCGCAGGGCCTCAATCGCCAGCATCGACTGGCGGCGGCCTTCCATCTCGAAGGTGGTCAGAGAGTCGGGGTCGGTGCCGTCGCACCCATCCATATGGATCAGGTTCATATAGGTAAGTTCACCGGTGTCATGCACCGCGCCCCATGTGCCTGCAATGGTATTGAGCTTGGCTGGAATCAGCCCGTCCTTTATGGCTTGCTCAAACGGCTTTTTCAGGAAAGGCGAAAACATGTCATCTTCCTTACCGGTGGTTTCGATATTCCACTCACCGCCACCACCCCAGTCTTTGTATGATTGCGGATCGGCTTTAATCCCTTCCATAAATCCGGCTTTATCAACCCCTGCCACATGGAACATCACGGAAGCCGCCATCATCTTCTCGACGGGCGTTTTATAGGTCGGTGCGCCTGCGCGCTGCACTACATCCGCGTCGCCCGTAGCGTCAATCACCCGCTTGGCCAGTATCGCCTCCCGCCCGGCCTTGGATTCGGTTAGAATGCCGACTATGGCGTTTCCCTCCATGATCGGAGCGACAAACTGGCGGTGCAGCATCGGGCGGATGTTGGGTTCTTCCTGCACCAGCCGATCCGCGACCAGCTTGAACCCCTCAGAATCGATCTCGTAAGAAAGCGACTGGGATTCGGGCACCGCCGCGCCCATCTCTTTGGCGCGTTCCTCAAACTCACGGCCAATGCCGCCAGCCTCAACGGTTTCCTCATGGCGATACCAGTGCATACCCTCCACACCCACAACCGTCAGGTTGCCACCAAAGCAGCCGAAACGTTCCACCAGAGTTACCTCAGCGCCCGCGCGGGCAGCGGCAAGCGCGGCAGGCAGGCCACCGGGGCCGGAGCCAACCACCAGAACCTCGGTTTCGTGGATGATATCTACAGCGCGGGCAGGTTCCTGATAGGTTCGGGTCATGCGCGCTCCATTGGGTTAGTCCATCAAATCTTGCCAGTGATGGCAGGCCACCACGTGTTCGGTGCTGGAATGTTCCAGTTTCGGCTCGTCTTTCCGGCAGATGTCGGTGGCAAACGGGCAGCGGGTCTGGAACTTGCAGCCCGGTGGCGGGTTGGTCGGTGAGGGGATCTCGCCTTCCAGCTTTTGCGCCACTTTCGGGTCATCCGGGTCCAATGACGGAATCGCGGAGAGCAGGGCCTTGGTGTAGGGGTGGCGCGGGGCGGCGAACAGGTCGCGCGTTGGCGCGGTTTCGACCAAACGGCCCAGATACATCACCGCCACGTGGTCACACACATGGGCCACAACGCTGAGGTCGTGAGAGATGAACAGGAAGGTCAGCCCCATCTCCTGCTGGATTTCCTTAAGCAGGTTCAAAACGTCCGCCTGAATGGACACATCCAGCGCGGCGACGCTTTCATCCGCGACCACAAAATGCGGCTTGGAAACCAGCGCACGGGCAATGGATATCCGCTGCCTTTGCCCGCCCGAAAACGCGTGCGGGAAGCGGCGCAGGTGCTCAAGGTTCAAGCGGCATTTGGCCGCGATCTCGCGCACCCGTTCGTCGGTTTCCTCCCGGCTACTGGTCAGCCCCATCACTTCAAGCGGTTCGGCAATAATATCGCGCACGGTCATGCGTGGGCTGAGCGCGGCGTAAGGGTCCTGAAATATAAGCTGCGAGCGTTTGCGGTAATCCTTCAACTGCTCTTTATCCACCGAGGTCAGCTCGTAGTTCACCTCTTCATCGGTATAGGTGACCGAACCACGGGTGATCGGCGCGGCCTTCAGGCAGGCGCGGCCAAGGGTGGTTTTGCCCGAGCCGCTCTCGCCTACTAGGCCAAAAAAGCTGCCTTTGGCGATATCGAGGTTTACCCCTTCAACCGCTTTTACAACCGGTTTGGGGCCAAATACTTTGCCGCCTGAAATCTGGAAATGCACAGAAAGGTCACGCGCTTTGATCAGGATATCATCGCTCATTTTGCAGCCTCCTCGGTATAAAGGTGACAAGCAACATTGTGGCCCTCAACAACTTCGGTAAATTGTGGCACTTCGGTCGAGCAGCGTGCCCCGAGATTGGCCGAACAACGGGTGTTAAATACACAGCCCGAAGGGCGCTCCAGCGGCGAAGGGATATCCCCGGGAATGGGCGAAAGCGGCACATCCAGATCATCCAGGCTCGGCAAAGCCGCGATCAAGCCCTTGGTATAGGGGTGGCTCGGGTTGCGAATAACCTCGCGCACCGGGCCTTGCTCGATGAGGCGGCCCAGATACATAACGGCAACCTTGTCGGCCGTTTGGGCAATAACGCCCAGATCATGGGTGATGAAAATAATCCCCATGCCGAACTCTTTCACGAGGTCCTTCATCAGGTCGATCACCTGCGCCTGAATGGTCACATCCAGCGCCGTGGTGGGCTCGTCCGCGATCAGCAATTTGGGTTTGGTCGAAAGCGCCATCGCGATCATCGCGCGCTGGCGCATCCCGCCCGAAAGCTCGAAAGCGTATTGCTTGAAGCGGGTCGCGGGGTCTGAAATCCCGACGCGATCCAACATCTCGATCGAAACCTCCTTGGCCCGCTTTTTGTTCATATCCGTATGAATCATCAACTGCTCGACCATCTGGTCACCAATGGTAATGGCGGGCGCAAAGCTCGCCATCGGCTCCTGAAAGATCATCGAGATCGCCCCACCGCGGATAACCTTTAGCTCTTTGGAGCCGTTCAGGTCCATGACCTTCACTTCACCGTCTTCAAGGTGGAGCGTGATCTTGGTTTCATCGCTATAATGGGCGTTTGAAGCATTGAGCTTCATCAGTGACTTGGCGGTCACCGACTTCCCCGAGCCGCTTTCGCCCACAAGTCCCATGACCTCGCCAGCTTCCAGATCAAAAGAAACGTTATCCACCGCGGTGATCCTGCCTTCATCCGTATCGAACTGGAGAGTCAGGTTTTCTACATCAATAAGGCGCGTCATTATTTGGAATCCGAATAAGGATCGGCGGCATCTCGTAATCCGTCACCGACGAACACAAAGGCCAACACGAGGGTAATAAAAAAGATCACCGGTATGAAATACCATTGGTAATTGAGCAGCACATCGGCGCTGGTGACATTTTGCAGCATCACCCCGAGTGAGTTAACCGGATCTTTCAACCCGAGCCCGATGAAACTGAGCGCGGTTTCAGATAGCACCATGTAGGGAAACGAGATCACCAGATCAACGATGATATAGCTGGTGAAGCTCGGCAACAGGTGTTTTCTGATAATGTGCTTGGCCGAGGCACCACAAAGCTGCGCGGCCAGCACATATTCCTGATTGCGCTCGGTGAGCAGATGGGTCCGAATGCGCCGCGCCAATGTGGGCCAGCCAATGAAGCCGAGCACCATCGAGATAAAAAAGAACCTCGCCTCCGCGCTCCACGTATCGGGGATAAACGCGGCCAGCGCCATAAAGAGCGGGATGCTTGGAATCGTTCGAACCGTGTCGGTTATCATTTGCAACGCGCTATCAATCCAGCCGCCGTAATATCCGGCGATCCCCCCGATTGCGAGGGCCATGACAAAGGCAATGAACACCCCGATCGTCCCCACCGCCATCGAGGTTTTAATCGCCGTGAGCGTGCGCGAGAAGATATCCTTGCCGGTTTCATCCGTACCGAATATGTGGATCATGCCTTTGTCCACGCCAAATAGGTGGGTATCAAACTCAAACCCCGGAATGCGAAAATCCAGTGCTTTACCGGGCAGGTTTACGTTGAACTCAAGGAAGGTGTAAGGCGTGCCTTCGGCAAAAAACTCAACGTAACGCCGGTCCTCAAGGTCGTTCTTTTCCTCGGTCACCCAACGGAAATTGGTTTTGATCGAGCGGGTCCGCTCATAGGTATAAATGAAGGGTCGCGCGGAAAATCCGTTTTCATCCCAGAAGATCGGAACCTGCGGGGCACCGTTCATATACTCTTTGTTGCGGCCCGCAATGGTCGGGTCGTAGGGCGTCAGGAAAGGCGAGAAGATGCCCGACAGGATCAGGATAATCAAAACCCACGCGCCAATCAGCGCCGATTTGTTTTTCTTGAACCTCTGCCAGATAAGCTGGCCCTGCGACGCGGTAAAATACGCCTCTTTTTGCTTTTGGTCGACGGTTGCGGCGGTATCGGTCATATCACTCATCCTACTATACTCCGGCGAACCCGTGGGTCAGTGAGTGCGAGCACCACATCTGTCAGGAAGTTGAGGGTCACGATACTGGCGGTCAGCATAAAAATAATCGCTCCGGCAAGTTGCTGGTCGTTTGACCGCGCCAGCGCCTGAATAAGCAGGGAGCCCGCTTCGGTCAGCGTGAGGATCAGCGCCACAATCGGCAACTCGTTAAAGATGCGGTTCAAATCAAACCCGAGCGAGTTGATGATCGGGCTGAGCGCGTGCCGCGCCGGATAGCGCATCAAGAGCCTTCGCCCCGATACCCCGCGCGCCTCGGCGGCGGTCACATAAAGCTTGCCAACCTCGTCAGACATAAGCGCCCGAACGGTTTGAATAGCAAAGGCGGTGGCTGACCAGCCAAGAATGAAAATCGGCAGCCACACATGGCCAAGGAAATCCATGGCTTTATCGTAAGACCACGCGGCATCCCTGAATTCTTTCGAGAAGAGCCCCGTAAGGCTGTCGTGGAAAACAATGGTTGAAAACAGCATGATCATCAGCGCCAGCAGAAAGTTTGGCAGGGCCAGACCCATATAGCTAACAAGGCGCAGCGAGTTGTTCAGGAAAGCGTTTTTGGAAGTCGCGGCGATGATGCCGACAGGGATGGCAATCACATAAGCCAGCACGAGCGAGGACAGGCAGATGCCGAGGCTGAGCCAGAACTTTTGCCCCAAAAGCTGGCTGATGTTCAGCCGCTGGATACAACTGTCGCCAAATTCCCCCTGGAAGGCGTTGATGATCCACAAGCCCCAGCGCTTGATATAAGGCTGGTCGAGCCCGAGCCGGATGCGCTCGGCGTCAATATCGGCGAGTGAAATCACCGAACCTTGCGAGTTCTTGAAGGCGAGGTACCGCTCGGCGCAATCGCCGGGCACCAGTTCCATCAAGGAAAATACGATGAACGACACCAAGACCAAGGTCATAACGGCCAGTGCTGCTCTGATGATAACAAATTTGGTGAATTGAAGCATATGCTTTATTCCGCCCCCTGAAAAACTTGGGTGAGCCATTTTTGGCTCTTATTTTGTTGAATTGCGGGCAGCTTGCACTGCCCGCAATCAGTTTCTTAGGTCCAGCAATGCTGGAAACCAGTGCCAGTTAGGCCAGCTTATTCAGCACCCAAAGACCACTGAGGCCCACGGTAAGGGTAGGACCAGTAGTAGGAGTAAGACGCGGTCTGGAACTCGGGGAAGTTCGCAATCGCGTTGGAGTGGTAAACCGGCGCAGCCGCTTTAACCGTACCGATAAACAGAAGGTTATCCACCATCGACTGAACCAAAGATGCACCCAGTGCGTTTGATTCATCCGAACCGGCAGTGGCCGATTGGAACGCGAGGATATCGTCGTTCATCTGGGCAACCCAAGCCGGAGGCTCAACCCCGGCAGAACCATCGGATTCGATGTATTCGGCCCAGAGCATCGCTGTGCGCATGCCGAAGTAGTTCTCAAACGGGGGTGTGAACAGTTCCGAGTTACCCAAGATAACCGCGAGCGGCTGGCCTTTGGCATACATGGTCACGTCCAACTGGTTCGCCGACTGTGCCGAGCGGTATTCGTCGGTGGTTACTTCTTTAACCACGGCGTTTACGCCCACGTCTTTCCAGCTTTGGCCCACAAGCTCAACCAGTTTGGCCGAGATCCCCTGGGTTGCGAACTGGAGGTTCAGCACCATGGCTTCGCCGTTTGGCAATTCACGCATACCGTCGCCGTCTGTGTCCACCATGCCGATATCATCGAGCAGGGCATTGGCCATGTCAGGGTCAAACTGGGCGTAATGCTGCGCCATATCGTCCGACACAAAACTAGGCAGTGGCGAGAACGGAATGTACTGCATTGGCGTACCAAGGCCGAAGAACGCAACTTCGTTGACTTCCGCACGGTTGATCGCCACAGACATCGCCTGACGGAAACGCAGGTCGTTAAACAGCTCGCGCTTGGCCATGTCGTCCGATGTTACGTTAAACGCAAAGGTCCCGGTCCGGATCTGTGGGCGAATGTCCACGGAGTAGTTGCCGCTTTCCTGATTTTCCAGAAGCAATGGCACATCATCAAGGTTCAGCGCCTGAGTCTTGTAGTCAGCCTCGGCGTTGATCAGCTTCAGCAACCGAACTTCGGTTTCCGCGACAAAGATTTCGTCATGCTCGTTGATGTAAGGAAGCTGCTGGCCCGATGTATCCACCATGTGGAAGTAAGGGTTGGCAACAAAGTGGCGGCCTTCAGTTGATTCCGCAATCACGATGTGGCTTTCCAGTGTCGGATGCGCGGCAGCCGGCATGTTGGCAACTTTGTCAGGGTGGGCCAGCATAGGTGTTGGCGTATCCATCCAGTCCGAAGAGCCGTAATAGGCGGCAACAGCGGCATAACCGTTTTCAAAGCCAAGCGCTTGGGCGTTTGCATCTGCATTCGGGTCAATATCCGGGTGGAACTGGCCGAGGAAGTGCATAGGCTGGAAGCCCTGCGCATAGTGGTTGGCAAAGTGCGAAAGCAAGCCCGGCTTAGGCGCTGGCAAGATGAACTTAACGGTAGATTCGTTAACCACCTCAACCTGCATACGCTCGCCGCCCACCAGAACATAGTCTTTGGCGCTGGCAATTACGTTTTCGTCAAGCTGAAGGTTATCATACCAGAACTTAACGTCACGGGCACCAAAAGGCGCGCCGTCTGACCACTTGTGGCCTTCCCGCAAGAAGAAAGTCAGTTCGGTAAACTCGTCGTTCCATTCCCAGCCTTTGGCAATGTTTGGCACGATGGTCTGAAGGTCGTCTGAATAGCGCACGAGGTTCACGTGGCGCACAGACATCATGTCAGATGTGCCGGCCTCGGTGGCGTTCGACAGAATGTCGAGTGTGCCGCCATAAGCGCCGATTTCGTCATAAGGCGCTACAACCAGCGGCTCGGATGGCAGGCGGTCAGCCAGTGCCGGAAGCTCGGGGTTGCCCTGAATTTGGGCGTTCATCGCCGCCGCGCCGGGATTGCCCGAAAACTCTACGGAACAGCCACCTAACGATTCGAATTCTGCCAGCTCATATTGCTGCGGGAAGGCACCAGCGCCTACACCCATCATGTCGCTGACGGTTACAGCCGGGCACGTGGCTGCCGAAGCAGCACTGGCCAGCGCAACAAACGCGACACTTGTATAAAGTAGTGGTTTCATTATTTTTTTCTCTCCGTTGTTAACACATCAAAGCAGTTTCCTGCTTTGTGCATCTTTTGAACATTGCCGGTGATGTAATTGCGACATTTACATGAAGCAATTGCGACAACGCCTTAATTTATTGCCGTCTACTAAACGGACGCCGCAATTTGTAGCGGCCAACCTGAACAGAATTGAACAGAACGCTTTGCCCTGTCAATAAATATCAATGCATCCCGCGATTTTATTCACAGATTTGCCGGGGAGCGACGGGCGCGATACCCAGAAATTTCTTTGGGCAATGCATCCCAAACCAGTTGCATTTTCAATGGTCCAACGAGTTGGCCCCTGTCCGGAAATCTAACCAAACCCCTAGCTAGGGGTTTGGCTTGCTCAATTGATCCAGCCGCAGGCGGTGGCGGTCATCGGTCAGCGCGCGGGCCGAGCCGAGCGTGGCCAGTATTACCGCCAGCCCTGTGGCCCCCGCAATCAGGAACATCACCAGCAACTGGTATTTAACGGCTTCGTTCGGGTCCACACCGGAAAGGATTTGCCCTGTCATCATACCGGGGAGCGAGACCACCCCGATGGCAGCCATCGCGTTGATGCTGGGCATGAAACCAGCGCGCATGGCCTGGCGTAAAAACGGCCGCATTGCTTGCCACTTGTCGGCCCCGAGCAGTAGTTGGGCCTCAATCGCGCGCTGCTCCCGGGTCAACGCTGTGTGTAAACTGTCGAGCGAAAGGCTCACACCGGTCATCGCGTTACCCATAATCATGCCCAGCAAGGGGAGGGCATACCGCGGGCTCCACCATGGCTCGGGCTGAACAAATACGGTTAGCGTAACCAGCGCCACCAGGCCGACCGTCACTCCCATAGTGCCGCCGCCAATCGCAAAGCCACGCCAGCCGCGCACGCGCCGCTCTTGCCGCGCCCATATCTCCCGCGCCGCAAATGTGGCCATAAAAGCGGCGACCAGAAGCGTCAACCACGGCGATTGCATGGCAAACAGGCTTTTGAGCAAGAGCCCGACCAGCAGAAGCTGGACCACCATGCGCAAAGCGGCAAAGGCCAAATTGCGCACCAAGCCGAGCCGGAGCCAGACCGAAAGCACCCCGTTGAGCAGCAGAAAAACCGAAGCGAGCGCTATGTCAAAATAGCTGAGTACGATATAGTCGCTCATGGCTTGGCCTCCGTCAGCTGCCCGTTTTCCAGCACAAAATGCCGGTTCGCCAATCGCTTGGCCTGCGCCGGATCATGGGTGACAATAATCACGCTCACGCCCTCGCCTAGGCATTGCTTAACCCGGGTTTCAAAGATCAACGTATTTTCGGCGTCCAGCGGGGCGGTAGGCTCGTCCAGCAGCAGCACTTCGGGCTTGTGCTCGAGCAGGCGCAAAAATGCCAGCCGCTGTCGCTCACCGCTGGAAAGACGGGCAACTTCCCAGTCCATCGCCCCGTCCCCAAGGCCGAATTGCGTGAGGTCTACTTTTTCCGGTGCCATGAAGTGCTCGTTCACCTTGTCCGCCCACCAGCCGCTCTCGGCCGGCAGATAGGCCACCTTGCGCCGCCATTCGGGCGCTTCCGTATGGCTACGGTCGCCGCTTTGGGTGCGCACCTCGGCTGTGTTTGGATCAAGGTCGGCAATAGCGCGCAGTAGCAAGGATTTCCCGCTGCCAGAAGCCCCCGTTAACGCCACGCACTCGCCATCGGCGACCTCAAGGTCAATCGGGCCAAGCGCCAGCCGCTTGAGAGATTCAATGTGAATCATTGCCCGCGCCGCCTTTCGCTCCACGCTATCAGCAAAGCGCCAAGGATGATGACACCCGCGCCAAGACCGCTCAAAGCCGTGGGGATGACCTCGAAGATCACAAAACCATAAAGCGCGGCACATACCAGTGTGGCATAAAACAGCGGCACTACAAAGCAGGCATCCTCTCTGCGGATAGCGAGTAGATAACGCGCCTGCGCCACAACCTGTGCAACCAAGGCACGGACGGCCAGCATCAGCATCACGGTGGTTGCGGTTTTCGGCGTGGCCATGCGGTCCTGTTTCGGGTTGGGAGTTCGCACAATTGCAAATAGGTACCCTAGGCGTGCTTTCCTGAACTGTCCAGATAGTCAACGCCGCTGATTGACTCCCACCTGCCTTTACGGCAAGACGGTTATGCGCCCATTTTCGGGCGTTTTATACGTTCTAAAAGGAGAAATTGACGTGATTAGCCCCGTATTGCCAACCTATGCACGGGCGCCGCTTTCATTTGTGAAAGGGCAGGGCCCTTGGCTGGAATCCGAGACTGGAGAGATGTATCTGGACATGGGGGCCGGGATCGGCACTTGTGCGCTAGGCCATGCACACCCCAAGCTCGTGGCGGTATTGGAAGATCAGGCCCGACGACTGTGGCACACGTCCAATCTCTATGAAATCCCAAATCAGGCTTGCCTTGCGGCCAAACTGGTGGAGCACACCTTTGCCGACACGGTTTTCATGACCAATTCGGGCACCGAGGCGATGGAAGCCGCCGTGAAGATGGCGCGGAAGTATTTCAGCCATAAAGGCCAGCCCGAGCGGGTCGAGATTATTACCTTTGAAGGGGCTTTCCATGGCCGTTCCAGCGCGGGCATTGCTGCCTCTGGCGGGGCCAAAATGGTGGATGGCTTCGGGCCGATATTACCCGGCTTTGTGCAGGTGCCGTTTAACGACCTTGAGGCTGCCAAAGCGGCCATCAACGAAAACACGGCAGCCATTTTGCTTGAGCCGATTCAGGGCGAAGGCGGCATCCGCCCGTTTGGCGATGCCTCCCTCAAGGCGCTACGCGAGATGTGTGACGCGCACGGCCTGCTGCTGATACTGGACGAAATCCAGTGCGGCATGGGCCGGACAGGCAAGCTCTTTGCCCACGAATGGGCAGGGATCACGCCTGACATCATGACCATCGCCAAAGGCATCGGCGGGGGCTTTCCGCTTGGCGCTTGTGTGGCGACCGAGGAAGCCGCTTCCGGCATGGTTGCGGGCACCCATGGTTCCACTTATGGCGGCAACCCTCTGGCCTGCGCCGTCGGCTGCGCCGTGATGAACGAGATCACCTCGGATGGGTTCCTGACCGACGTTTCGCGCCTTGCAGGCCACCTCCGCCAAGGGCTGGAAGGGCTGGTCGCTGACCATCCCGACGTGTTTGAATTTGTGCGTGGCAAAGGCCTGATGGTGGCGCTCGGCTGCAAAAAGCCGGTGCCCGATGTGGTGAATGCCGGATATGACGAGCACATTCTTGTGGTCCCTGCCGCAGATAACGTGATCCGCCTGTTGCCGCCGCTCAATATGTCCACCGAGGACATAGACGAGGCCCTGTGGCGACTTGACCGTGTGGCCGCGGCGCTGGAAAGACAACACGATGCCGGCGCCTGACTATCGGTTTGTGCAGGCCACGCCCGACCATATCCCCATGCTGCTCGACTGGATGAAAACGCCAGACGTGCAGCGCTGGTGGGGAGCACCGAGCGATCACCTCCGGGTGCTGCAAAGTGACATCGCCAATCCGGTGCTTGATGTGCGGATCGTAGAGGTGGGGGCCGAGCCCTTTGCCCTTGTGCAGGATTACGACGCGCACCACTGGCCCAAGCCGCATTTTGCAAGTTTGCCGGACGGGAGCCGTGCTATTGCGGCCTTTATCGGGGTGCCCGAAATGCTTGGCAAAGGCCACGGGCGGCAGTTCCTTGCGGCGCGTGCGGATGAAATAATTGAAGCGGGCGCGCCTTTGGTGGCGATCGACCCGGTAGACGAAAACAAGCGCGCGATCCGCGCCTACCGCGCCGCCGGATTCTTCGGCGATGCGATTGTGACAGATGAGGACGGTATCCCCGTCATTCCGATGATTTATAAAAAGGAATCCAGCCAATGAACCACTTTCTGGATATTCATAAAACCGCGTCCGAAGACCTGCATAGCATGATCTCCGAGGCCAAGCGCATCAAAACAGCCCGCAAAGGCCTGCCCAAAGGCACACCCGATGTGGAGCAACCGCTGGCCAACCATATGGTTGCGCTGATCTTTGAAAAGCCCTCCACCCGGACTCGCGTTAGCTTTGATGTCGGCGTGCGCCAGATGGGCGGGCAAACCATGGTGCTTTCCGGCTCCGATATGCAACTTGGCCACGGCGAAACCATCGCTGATACTGCCCGCGTGCTTTCGCGCTATGTGGATATGATCATGATCCGCACCTTTGAAGAAAGTACTCTGCTGGAGATGGCCGAACACGCCAGCGTGCCGGTGATCAACGGCCTCACCAACCGCACACACCCCTGCCAGATCATGGCGGATGTTCTGACCTATGAAGAGCATCATGGGTCGATCAAAGGCAAAAAGGTTACGTGGCTGGGCGATGGCAATAATGTGGCTGCCAGCATGATCCACGCTGCCGGGCAGTTTGGCTTTGATATCACGGTTTCGGCTCCCGAAACCCTTCAGCCCGAAGCCGAGTTCGTGAACTGGGCCAAGGGCAAAGGTGTGAATGTTTCGCTTGAAACCAACCCGCAAGCCGCCGTTGAAGGCGCGGACCTTGTGGTCACCGACACTTGGGTTTCGATGCACGATAGCCAGACCACCAAAGAGCGCCGCCACAACCAGCTTCGCGGCTATCAGGTGGATGACGCCTTGATGGCCCATGCCAATGACGACGCCTTGTTCATGCATTGCCTGCCTGCTCACCGTGGCGAGGAAGTGACCTCCAGCGTCATGGATGGCCCGCAATCGGTGATCTGGGACGAGGCCGAAAACCGCCTGCACGCGCAAAAAGCGGTGATGCGCTGGTGCTTGGGCAAGTAGATTTCCGTTAGAGGGTTAGGGGGATTTCATCCCCCTCGCGCCGAATGGCGCTCACCCCCTGAGGATATTTAGACAATTTGGAATTTGGGATTCTGTTGGTGTCCCGCTTGGAGGGGAGATGGTTTAATGGAAAATACGGCGCTCCTTATTATAGATGTCCAGGAAGCCTTTAACGAGCGGGTGGCGTTGGGCCACCGGCGCAATAATCCGGATGCCGAGGCCAACATTGCGCGGTTGCTGGCAGGTTTTCGGCAGGCGCACTTGCCGATATTCCATATCCGCCATGCTTCTACTGAAGCCAATTCGCTGTTTCGCCCCGAGCGCTCCGGATTTGCTGTGCAAAAATTTGCCCGCGAGCAGGTCGGCGAGGCGGTGATCGTTAAGAACGTCAATAGTTCTTTTATTGGCACCAGCTTGGAAGAGGACCTTCGCGCCAGCGGACTCACCCGCTTGGTGATTTGCGGCGCGACGACCAACCACTGTGTGGAAACCACCACCCGCATGGCCGGAAACCTCGGGTTTGACGCCCTGCTCGTGCAGGATGCCTGCTGGGCCTTTGATCATATCGGTTATAACGGCGTGGCGCATAAGGCCGAGGATATCCACGCCATGACCCTGAGCAACCTCGACGGCGAATTTGCCACGGTCATCAATACCGATGATATTTTGCCCCGCTTGGCGGGGGAGGCATAGATGGTTCGCAAAGTTGGAATGAGGCCACGCCTGGTAGAAAAACGTGACGAGAGCTGGGAAGATTATCTGTAAGAAGGCGAAAAGCTGCTTTGGGATGGCGCTCCCGCCACCGGCCTCCGGTTTTCTGGCGCGGGGCTGGCCCTTAGTCTGTTTGGCGTGTTTTTCTTCGGGTTTTCTGTGTTTTGGGTCGGATTGGCCTCAAACACCGGCGGCGGGTTCATCGCCACCCTGTTTGGCCTGCCCTTTGTGCTAGTCGGGCTATGCTTGTTAGCGGGCCACTGGTTTTATGACAGCTACAAGCGCAAACGTAGCCGCTATGCGCTGACCAGTCAACGGGCCCTGATTGCCCGCACCGTGTTTGGCCGCCGGATGGAGAGCTACCCGATTGACCGTTTTTCGCCAATCGCGCTGGTCGAAGGCCCACTCGACACCGTGAATTTTCACCAAAAAACCGTGCGTAGCAAAAACGGGGATACCCAGATCAATATCGGGTTTCGCTTTATCAACGATGGCAAAAAAGTGTATAGGCTGTTGCGGGATGTCAAAGAGGGCAAATATGAGTGACGAAACCGAGATAGCTGTTTTTAGCGGCAATAAAGCGGTTTATATCCGCGTGCATGTGATTATGGCGGTCGTCGGGGCGATGCTGATCAGCGGTGCCCTCTACCTTGTCAACAATCCCGACTGGTGGATCGGCATTGTTGGCTCTTTTGCCGGTATTGCCATGCGCGGTTATTATATTGCGGATGAGCAACTCGGTTTTCAGTGGCGACTGACCAACAAAGCCCTGCACGCCCCGAATGACCGCGCGATCCAGCTTTCAGAGATTAACCTCGCCCGCAGCCTTCTCGGTTCGGTGCAGGTGATCACCCATGAGGGTGAAAAGTTCCTGATAAAATATCAGGCCGAGCCTGAGACGGTGATTGCCGAGATCAATCGCGCGGTGGCGAATGGATGAAAAAACGGGGGTGATCTGGAAAAGTAGCCCTAGTTTTCTTCGCGCGTTCACCAAGCAGGACGTGTTCGCGATCAAAGTGCTGATCGCCCTATTCTTCCTCGGTTGGCTGCTTTCAAATTTCGAGGCGGGTTCGGGGATCGACCCGTTGTCAAGGTTTCTACCCAGCCTGTTATCCTTTGGAAGCCTGCTATGGGTTGGCGCGATCCTCTATGCTGTAAATGTGCGCAAAACGTCTGGGTACAAACTTGTGCGCTATTTGATTACTAGCGATTGCGCCTATGTATTGGGTTTGGGAAAGCCAACTGGTGATCGAGTGCCGGGAACACCGGTTGAAATAGTTAGAAAGTGGCCGCTGGACGGAACCTTCAGCCCCACCATTGTCGGACCACATATTTTCTTTGAGGCTGAAGCCAAACACCAAAAACCGATTGCTGAAAACGGGTTTGTATTTTTAGGCAATGTAACCGAAGTTTATCAAACGTTGATCGCGCAAATCGAAGCCAACAAACATCCCTCTTTGTAATTTGTTTTTTCCGCGCTATACCCCGTTGAACCCAAACCTTCGGGAGCCGCCGATGACCCTCCTCACCAATGCCCGCCTGATCGACCCCGAATCCGGAACCGAAACCCTAGGCGGATTGCGGATCGAGGATGGTATAATCGCTGAAATTCTGCCAGCGGGCGGTGAGGGCATTGATTGCGGTGGCAAGTGCCTTGCCCCCGGTATCATCGACATCGGTGTTAAAATCGGTGAACCCGGCGAGCGCCACAAGGAAAGCTTCCGCACTGCGGGGCAATCGGCGGCGGCTGGAGGGGTCACCACCATGGTCACCCGCCCCGATACCACGCCCGCGATTGACAGCCCCGAGCTGCTTGATTTCTTCAACCGCCGCGCAGCCGATATTGTGCCGGTTAACGTGCTGCCCATGGCCGCGCTGACCAAAGGCCGTGACGGGGCCGAGATGACCGAGATCGGCTTTCTGAAAGACGCTGGCGCCGTGGCCTTCACCGATGGCGACCGACCGGTAAAAAACCCCAAGGTGCTGCAACGCGCGCTCACCTATGCTGCCGACCTTGGCGCACTGGTCATGGCGCACCCGCAAGAGCCGACCCTGTCAAAAGGCGCCTGTGCCACCTCCGGCCCGCTCGCCTCACTCATGGGCCTGCCAGCGGTTTCGCCGATGGCCGAGCGGATCCAGCTTGAGCGGGACATGGCGCTGGTCGAAATGTCAGGCGGGCGCTACCACGCGGACCAGATCACGACCGCCGCCGCGCTTCCTGCCCTTGAGCGCGCCAAAGCGGCAGGACTGGCAGTCACGGCGGGTGTTTCCGCCCACCACCTCACCCTCAACCAGCTTGATATCGAGGGCTACCGCACCTTCTTCAAGCTCAAGCCGCCACTGCGCACCGAAGATGACCGTCTGGCTGTGGTCGAGGCTGTGCAATCCGGTCTGATTGATATCATCTGCTCCATGCACACCCCGCAAGACGAGGAAAGCAAGCGCCTGCCATTTGAGGAGGCCGCCAGCGGTGCGGTGGGCCTGGAAACCCTGCTGCCCGCCTGTATGCAGCTCATCCATGCAGGGCACCTGACTTTGCCGGAACTGTTCCGCGCGCTATCGCTCAACCCCGCCAAGCTGCTCGGGCTTGCGACCGGGCGGTTGACCGTGGGTGCCCCCGCTGACCTCATCCTGTTTGACCCCGACAAACCCTTCGTGTTGCAACGCGCCGATCTGCGCTCCAAATCCAAAAACACCCCTTATGACCTGCGCCGCATGGAAGGTGTCGTGTTGCGCACCTTTGTGGCCGGCGAACAGGTGTTCCCGCTTGACGGCTAGGCCGTCGGCCTCTCTAATCAAACCAATCTGCACAAGCTTTTTAGGATTTCACCATGGTTCCATCTGTTTTCCGCTTCTGGGGTGCCAATCCGGGCTGGGAGGCCGCATGGCCATGGTTGCTCGGTGTCCTGATCGCTGCCTACCTCCTCGGCTCGGTGCCGTTTGGGCTTCTGGTCAGCAAATTCATGGGGCTGGGCGATGTCCGGAAAATCGGCTCGGGCAATATCGGCGCCACCAATGTGCTCCGTACCGGCAGTAAAAAAGCCGCGCTGGCTACGCTCCTGCTTGACGGCGGCAAGGGCGCTGTCGCAGTGCTGCTGGCTCGGCACCTATACGGAGACACCGCGGCCCAGGTCGCGGCCCTCGGGGCTTTTCTCGGCCATATCTATCCGATCTATCTGGGCTTCAAGGGCGGCAAAGGCATGGCAACCTTTCTGGGCATTTTTCTGGCGTTGCACCCGATCACCGGGCTGGCAACCTGTGCCACATGGCTGGTTACGGCGCTGGTTTTCCGGATTTCCTCGCTCGCCGCTCTGGTGAGCGCGCTCAGCGCACCGCTCTGGCTATGGCTGTTCGGCCTCACGCCCGTTACCGGTCTCGGACTGCTGCTGGCGGCTCTGGTCTGGCTGCGCCACCGGGCCAATATTCAGCGCATCGTGGCGGGCGCAGAACCCAAAATAGGCGAAAAATAAGCGGCTTCTTTTCTGCCAAATACTCCGGGGTGAATTGAGCGAAGCGAAAGGGGGGCAGCGCCCCCGCTATCTGCGCCTATTCCCATTCCATTTCTGAATAAACCTGCTGCGCGTTCCGCCGCGCCAGCCCTTCAAAATTAACCAGATACGACCACGCTGCCTGATCCACTTCGACCGAGCCGATAATATCGCCGCCATCGTCAATATAGGCACCCATCTGCGCGCGCAGGTTTGTGAGGTAGCTATAAGTGTCTTCCACAGCTTTTTCCAGCGTTACGGGGTTGCCATGCCCGGGCACCACCACTTCCGGTTCAAGCGCTGCCATCGCTTCGAAAACCTCGATCCAGGTGCCGGAGTGGGATTGGTCCCCAATCCCCAAAATCCGCTCAATATAAACGATATCGCCTGCAAAAACCACGCCCTCGGATGGCATCCACACGAAGCTGTCTCCCGGCGTATGCGCCTGCGCAACATGGCTGATTGCAAGCTCGACTCCGCCAACCGTCAGGGCATATTCGCTATCGAATTCTACATCTGCGTAAGCGGGAGACGTCCCCTCAAGCCCTTCCTCGCCAACCAATACGCCCAGCCCTGTCAGCTGCATTGAGCCACGCGCCTGATGGTCGCTTACAGCCGCCGCCGAGGCGATCACCTGCGCCCCTTGCGCCTGCCAGTATTCGTTGCCGAGCCAGCGGTGGTCTTGCCCGCCGGAATTGATGACAAAGCGCACGGGCTGGTCGGTGATGGTATCAATCACATCGTCCAGCGCTTCCGCGGCTTTCCAACCCGCACCAGCGTCAATCAGCACCACACCTTCGTCGGTTACAATCACGCCAAACGTGGCATTGTTGCCTAGGTTGCTGGGCGAGCGCTGGCTTAGATCTCCGACAATGGCAAAAACATTGTTAGAAACGGGTACAACCTCGAGCGCCGCTACCGGCAGGGCGCTGCTTGCCAAAAGTGCGGCCAGCGTAATCTGTTTCATATTATTCTCCTGTGGTTTGGTTCCAAGACCTTTGTTCTTTGCCTATGGGGTAGCTTGTTTCGCGTTGGCGCGCCATCGGTACAATCGTCACGGGCAAAGCGCGCGGGCGAATTCAGCTGCGCGCCAGATCCTGATGGATAATTACATCCGACTGCGGGTAGGCTTCTCTTATCCGCCGCTTGAGCGATCTGCTAATTTCGTGGGCGTCCCGCAACGGCTGCGCGCCATCCAGCTCGATATGCACCTGCACAAAAAGCGTAGCCCCGGCGGTGCGGGTTTTGAGGTCATGAAACCCGTGCACCCCGGGCCAGCCCCCTACGATGAACGCCAATTCTTCCATGGTAGCCCTACTCGCGGAACGGTCCATCAAGGCATCAAACGAGCGCCGTCCGATTCGCGCCGCACCATTGAGCAAGATCAACGCCGCCAGAAGCGCCACCACGGAATCCATCTGTGGAAAAGCAAATACCGAGCTCACCGCCAGCGCAATGATCGCGCCGATATTGGGGATCAGGTCGGCAATGTAATGCAGGCTGTCTGCGGCAACCACTTTTGAATCGGTGCGCTTTACAACACGGCGCTGCCAAAGCACCAGCGCTATGGACAATGCAACCGATGCGCCCATCACAACCATGCCGCGCGTTTCGTTGGTCAGCGGCGGGGGAACATCTGCAAATAGCCGGTCGATCGCGCCGTATCCGATAAAAACCGCCGCACCCGACAACAATACCGCTTGCCCGAGCGCGGCGATATCTTCAGCCGAGCTATGACCAAAGCGATGATCGTCATCTGCGGGGCGCGCGGCGTAAATAATGACCACTAACCCCGTGACCGAGATTACAAGATCCATAGCGCTATCGGCAAGCGATGCGGCCACCGAAAGCGCGCCCGTCGCCTGAAGGGCCCAAAGTTTGAGCCCGACCAGCGCCAATGCCACCAGAACCGAAGCCGACCCCGCCGACAGGTTTAACCGGTGACCCGGTCGCAATATGCCTTTATTTTGCGCATTCGTGTTTAATGTCATAGCAAGCTATGCTTCTTGGCCGCGTCATGGCGTCGCTCCTTGATAGAGATCAAGGTTATTGTGTTGCTTCCCATGTTGAAATCTTTGGTATGAATTGCCATGTGAGCACCAGGAATAGAACCGCCCTGCTTTCAGGGAATCCCTAGTTAACACTTAATGAAAACAAATACAATCAGACGAAGCCGATAGAGGCAAGAGATTATGACAAACCCAAGCCAGACCCCCGAACAACTCGAATTGCTGAAAATGACCAGCACAATTGTGGCGGCCCATGTCGGCAACGTAACAACGGCGCCAGAAGACATCACAGACCTGATCGATACCGTATTTGGCAAACTCGCCAGCATCAGCCTGCCGGATGCAAAAGCTTACGAGCGGCCCAAACCGGCTGTGCCGATCTGCGAATCGGTGACCGATGATCACCTGATCTGCCTTGAAGATGGCCGTAAAATGAAGATGCTCAAACGCCATATCGGCTCGGTTTATAATATGACCCCCGATCAATACCGTGAAAAATGGGGCCTGCCCGAACATTACCCTATGGTCGCGCCGAATTATGCGCTAAAGCGTCAGGAGCTTGCCAAGAAAATTGGTCTTGGCCACCATAAAAAAGAAAAGACTTCGTGACAGAATCCAAAAAGCTGTTCATCAAAACCTACGGGTGCCAGATGAACGTGTATGATAGCGAGCGCATGGGCGATGCCATGGGAGCCAGCGGTTATGAAACCGTGGATAGCCCCGAGGCCGCCGATATGATTCTGCTCAACACCTGCCACATCCGCGAGAAGGCGGCTGAAAAAGTGTATTCGGAGCTTGGCCGCTACAAAGGCTTGAAGGCTGATAATCCCGATCTGAAAATCGGGGTGGCTGGCTGCGTGGCACAAGCCGAGGGCGAGGAGATTATTCGCCGCCAGCCGATGGTCGATGTTGTGGTTGGCCCGCAAGCCTATCACCGCCTGCCGGATATGTTGGCCAAGGTGAAAAACGGCGGACATGCCATTGATACGGATTTCCCCGAAGAAGACAAGTTCACCAAGCTCCCGCGTGGCCCCAAGGCCAAGCGCGCCCCGAGCGCATTTTTGACGGTTCAGGAAGGTTGCGATAAATTCTGCGCCTTTTGTGTGGTGCCCTATACAAGAGGGGCCGAGGTCTCGCGTCCACCGGAGCGGTTGCTGGCCGAAGCTCGTGATCTGATCGAGCGCGGCGTGGCGGAGATCAATCTGCTGGGTCAGAATGTGAACGCCTACGAAGCTGAGGGCTGGTCACTGGCGCGGCTGATTCGTGAAATGGCCAAGCTTGACGGGCTTGAGCGCATCCGCTTCACCACCTCGCACCCCAACGATATGGGCGATGACCTGATCGAGGCCTTTGGCGAGGTCGAAAAGCTGATGCCCTATTTGCACCTGCCCGTGCAATCGGGATCTGACAAAGTTTTGAAAGCGATGAACCGCAAACATACCGCCGAAAGCTATCTGAAGGTGCTGGAGCGTATTCGGGCTGCGCGGCCGGATATCGCTTTGTCAGGCGATTTTATCGTAGGTTTTCCCGGAGAAGAGGAAGCGGATTTTCAGGCCACGCTGGACCTGTGCAAAGAGGTCCGCTACGCCGCCGCTTACAGCTTCAAATACTCCCCGCGCCCGGGCACCCCGGCGGCGGATCGCAGCCATGTTGATGAAGCCGTGAAGGGCGAAAGATTGCAGAGACTGCAAACTTTGCTGACCGAACACCAATGGGATTTTCAGCAAAGTATGGTGGGCAAAACCCTGCCTGTGCTGTTGGAACGGGCCGGTCGCGATGAAGGGCAGATGATGGGGAAATCCCCCTTCCTGCATGCGGTGCATTTACAGGCAGATGCCGCCATGGCTGGGCAGATCAAAAACGTGAAAATTCTGCATTCGGAGCGCAATTCGCTGGCGGGCGAACTGGTGGATTAAGGTTGCAATTATGTAGCTGCGGCGCCGTGGCCTCGCTGCGCTCGGAAGGGGCGGCTGCCCCTCTTGGCTTCGCCAATTCACCCTGCGAGTATTTATGAAAGAAGAAGTTATGGGCATTGCGTGTGGCTTTGAATTGCGCCAATCTTGGCCAAGAAACCTTTGAAAGTGGAATCACCTTTTTTGTCTGCCCCGAGTGCGCCCGACCAAACCCGACTTGAATTTGACAGCAACCGCCTGATGATTGATCTGTGCGGGGAGCTGGATGCCAACCTTGTGCGCGTTGAAGCGGGCACGGGGGCAGAGGTGCATCGGAGTGGAAATGTGATTTTGCTTTTGGGGGAAGATGAAGCCCGCCAGCATGCCGAAACTACATTGCGCGCGCTTTACGGGCGGCTTCAGGCGAACAAGACCGTTGAAGCGGGGGATGTTGAGGCGGCGATCCGGATGCCGACCGAGATTTTTGAGGAAGGCCATGAACAGCCGGTGGCGGCCCTCGGGAAGATCGAAATCCGCACCCGCAAAAAGACAGTGGAGCCGCGCAGCCCCGCGCAGGCGGACTATGTAAATGCGTTGCTGGAAAACGATCTGGTGTTTGGACTTGGGCCAGCGGGGACCGGAAAAACCTATTTGGCGGTGGCTGTGGCGGTGGCGCATTTTCTTGAGGGCAGGGTGGACAAAATCATCTTGTCACGCCCGGCGGTTGAGGCGGGCGAACGGCTCGGGTTTTTGCCGGGGGACATGAAAGAGAAGGTCGACCCTTACATGCAGCCGCTCTATGACGCGCTGAATGATTTCCTGCCAGCGCGGCAGGTTACGAAAATGATTGAAGAAAAGCAGATCGAGATCGCGCCGCTGGCCTTTATGCGCGGGCGAACGCTTAGCCATGCCTTTGTTATTCTGGATGAGGCGCAAAACGCCACCACTATGCAAATGCGGATGTTTCTTACGCGCTTGGGCGAGGGTTCCAGCATGGCCATTAATGGCGATACCAGCCAGATCGACCTGCCCAAGGGTGTGCTTTCGGGGCTTGTGGAGGCCGAGCGGGTGCTGCGCGGGGTCGATGGCATCGGCTTTACGCGCTTTACCGCCAAAGATGTGATCCGCCACCCGATGGTGGCAAAAATCGTGAGGGCTTACGAGAAAGCCAACCGCGAATGATCGAGGTTATTCTTGAGGACGAGCGCTGGGAGGCGCTGGGGCTGGAAGCCCTTTGTGGCCCCGCGGGGCAGGAGGCGATGGCGGTGACCGGTCGAAAAACAGACGGGTTCGAGGTTGCACTAATGGGGTGCGACGATCAGCGTATTGCCGATCTTAACCGTGACTTTCGGGGTAAACCCGTGCCAACCAACGTGCTTTCCTGGCCTGCGCTTGAAGAAGCGCCCCGGCAGGGGGGGCTGCCCGAAATTGCCCTTGGAGATATTGCTATCGCTTATGAAACCTGCCTTCGAGAGGCGGGCGAAAAAGGTGTTTCAGTTGAGGACCACATAACGCATCTGGTGATACACGGGGTTTTGCATCTGCTCGGATATGACCATATTTCCGATAGCGAAGCCGAGGAAATGGAAGCACTCGAAATCAAAGCCCTTGCAAAACTGGGTATCAACAACCCATATTAGGACATTCTCGCAGCATCGGAAAAGGAGCCATGGGCGAAACGACAGACGGATCCTCTAACGCAGCGCAGCGCGCGCAGGCGTTAGCCACACCGAAAAAAAGTATCTGGCAGCGGCTGACAGGTGCTGACACAGAAGAAGACGCACCGGTGGCTGTGGCGGCTGAGACCAGCGCTATGCAGCTTAATTTGCGCAACCTGCAAACCCGCCGGATTGACGAGATTGTCGTACCCAAGGCCGACATTGTTGCGGTGCCTGAAGATGTTTCGCTTGACGATCTGGTGGAGGCCTTCAGGACATCGACGCTCACGCGCCTGCCGGTTTATCGCGAAACGCTGGACGAGCCGCTCGGGCTGATCCACCTCAAAGACCTTTCGCTGCGCCACGGTTTTGGCAATGGCAAAAGCTTTGATCTGGTGAAGCTGCTCCGCCCGTTGATTTATGCACCGCCGTCGATGCCTATTTCCGTACTCCTGCAAAAGATGCAGTCAGAGCATATCCATATGGCGCTGGTGATTGACGAATATGGCGGGGTTGACGGGCTGGTGACGATTGAAGACCTGCTGGAGCAGATTGTTGGCGAGATCATTGATGAACATGATGAAGAGGAGGCCGAGCTCTGGGTCGAGGAAACACCGGGGGTTTATCTCGCGCATGCGCGGGCTATGTTGCAGGATATAGAAGAGGCGGCCGGGGTGGACCTGCTGCCCGATGATCTCGATGAGGATATTGATACTTTGGGTGGCATTGTGGTGATGCTCGCTGGCCGGGTGCCGGTACAGGGCGAAGTGATCGGGGACGAACACGGGAACGAGTTTGAAGTGATCGAAGCGGACCCGCGGCGGATTAAGCGGTTGCGCGTAAGCTTTGCCAAATCGGAATCGGCGCCGCTTAAATGAACCGGAAAGCAGGACCGAGACCTTGGCATTTTTGCAACAAGTGGCAAAAATGGAGCTGCGGCGCTGTGGCCTCGCTACGCTCGGGGCGCTTGGCTTGAGGGGGGCGAAAATTTGACCACGTCGCGCAAGTGGAGAAGGTTTGGGCTGGCACTGCTGGCGGGGCTGGCACTGGCGCTTGGTCAGGCGCCTGTCAATTTTCCGTGGCTGGCCATAATTGCGCTTCCGGCATTGTTTTGGTTGCTCAACAGAACCAGTGGCTGGAAGGGCGGCTTTGCAATCGGCTGGGCCGCAGGGCTGGGTTATTTTGGCTTGAGCATGAGCTGGATATTTGAACCTTTTTTGGTGGATATCGAACGGCATGGCTGGATGGCTCCTTTTGCGCTCGCGCTGATGGCGAGCGGATTGGCCCTGTTTTGGGGGCTTGGCTTTGCTTTGGCGCAACGCTGGCGCAGTGCGTTGGTTTGGGCCGGGTTCTGGACATTGGCCGAAGTGGCACGGTCAACCGTTTTCACCGGCTTTCCATGGGCGCTTATGGCTTATAACTGGGTGGAAACGCCGGCCATACAGGTTGTTTCACTGATCGGGGTGCACGGCTTGGGGTTCGTGATTGTTCTGGCGGGGGGGCTGTTGCTGAGCCGGAGGGGCATGGTGCCGGCCCTGATGATCGCGCTGGCGCTTACGACTTTTGGGGTTTGGCGGCTCACCACACCGGTATCGGAAACCGATCTGACGGTGCGCCTCATTCAGCCCAACGCCACACAAACCCTTAAGTGGGACCCCGAATATATACCGCTTTTTTACCAACGCCAGCTTGAGTTGAGCCAAGCCCCCGGCAACCCGGATATTGTGATCTGGCCCGAAGCAGCGATCGCCTATTTGCCGGATGAACAACCGCTGGTGCGAAGCCAGATCGCCGGTGCCGCACAGGCACCAGTTATTCTTGGCGCGCGTCGGCGGGATGCGGAGGGCGTTTATAACTCGTTGTTCCTGCTGGGGGATGACAGCCAGATCGAGGCGGTTTATGACAAACACCATCTGGTTCCATTTGGGGAATATATGCCCTTGCAAACCCTCGCTGATGCTTGGGGGCTTGAGGGTATAGCCGAAATTTTGGGCGGCAGTTTGGTGGCTGGCGCTGGTCCTCTCGTGCTTGAAGGGGAAAAAGTGCCCGCTTTTTTACCGCTAATTTGTTACGAAGCGATTTTTCCGGAAGGCATAACGGGTGCCCGCCCCGAATGGCTTGTGCAAATCACAAACGATGCGTGGTTTGGCGCGGTCAGCGGCCCCTACCAACATCTTGCGCAAGCTCGCGTCCGGGCCATCGAGCAAGGATTGCCACTGGCGCGCGCCGCCAATACCGGCATTTCGGCCATGGTGGACCCGCTTGGCCGGATAACCGCCAGCCTGACATTGGGGGAGGGCGGATATGTCGACGCCACTCTGCCCAAACCGCTGCCGCCAACCCTGCTCGCCAAAACCGGCCAGTGGCCGGTGATCTGTATTTTGGTCGCGGTCTTAGCGTTCAGCACCCTGCGCCCAAGACGGACACGAAGGGTTGGCAAAGAATGAGCGCCGAAACCGGGCAAGACCCGCTCTACACCCATCCCGATCTGGTGCAATTTTGCGATATTGAAAACCGCTGTGGGCCCGTTCTGCCATCCCTTTTCCGCCGGATTGAGCGTTAAACAGTGGCTTGGCAATCGGGGTGGCGAGCGGTTTCACAATGGCTCAAAAGAGATCATTCCAATAGGTGGGTTATTCCGTTAGCCACTTGCCGAGATTGAACTCAATCCCCTATTGAAAACGGCTCGGTTTCCGCGCATAAAGGCGCGATATTTATCAGCGCCGGAGAGCCCTATGAGCCGCCAGAACTATCTGTTTACCTCTGAGTCCGTTTCGGAAGGTCACCCCGATAAGGTGTGCGACCGGATTTCCGACGCGATTCTGGATGCATTTCTCGCAGAAGACCCCTACGCCCGCGTGGCTTGCGAAACTTTTGCAACCACAGATCGCGTGGTTATCGGCGGTGAGGTGCGCGGCCCCGCGTCGGTTATCCAGCGGGTTGAGGATATTGCCCGCGAATGCGTGAAAGACATCGGCTACGAGCAGGAGGGTTTCCACTGGGCCAACCTCAAGGTTAACAGCTACCTGCACGCGCAGTCGTCTGACATCGCCCAAGGTGTAGATGCCGGTGTTGATAAAGACGAGGGTGCGGGCGATCAGGGGATCATGTTTGGCTATGCCACCACGGAAACCCCAGAGCTGATGCCCGCGCCGGTTCACTATGCCCACGCCATTTTGCGCCGCTTGGCCGAGGTGCGCAAAGACGGGACCGAGCCGCTGCTTGGCCCTGATGCCAAATCGCAACTTTCGGTGCGTTATGAAGGCGGGAAGCCGGTTGCTGTTTCATCCGTAGTACTCTCGACCCAGCATGCTTCCGAAAACGAAAGTTCTGAAGACATCCAGAACATCGTAACGCCCTACATTCTGGAAATGGTCCCCGAAGGCTGGATCACTCCTGAAACCGAATGGCACGTGAACCCGACGGGTAAATTCGTGATTGGCGGGCCGGACGGGGATGCCGGCCTGACCGGCCGCAAGATCATTGTGGATACCTATGGCGGGGCCGCGCCGCACGGCGGCGGCGCTTTCTCGGGCAAAGACCCAACCAAAGTAGACCGCTCGGCGGCCTATGCCGCGCGCTATCTTGCCAAAAATATTGTGGCGGCCGGTATGGCCGAGCGCTGCACGCTCCAGCTTTCCTATGCGATCGGCGTTTCGAAACCGCTATCGATCTATGCAGATTTGCACGGCACCGGTCAGCTTCATGAATCTGAAGTCGAAAAGGCTGTAGAGAAAGTGATGGACCTGACTCCGCGCGGAATTCGCGAGCATTTGGGGCTGAATAAGCCGATCTACCAGCGCACCTCGGCTTATGGCCACTTTGGCCGCGCACCCGAGGCGGATGGTGGCTTTTCATGGGAAAAAACCGACCTGATCGAGGCGCTCAAAGCGGCTGTGTAAGCCGGCACGTTCGAACGGGTTGGTCGGCAGCTCCGGATCAAGTTTACATCTATGCCCGATTTCGGGCGGACAGGCGCGGTGAAAGCCGCTAATCTGTCACCATGATGTTTGACCTTCCCGACCACAGCACGCTTTATACCGCCCTTTGTGCGCGTGACCCTGCCTATGAAGGGCGCGCTTTTGTCGGCGTGACCTCCACCGGCATTTTTTGCCGCCTGACCTGCCCGGCCCGCAAACCCAAGCCTGAAAACTGCAGGTTTTTTCCCGATGTCGCGCAATCATTGGAAGCCGGATTTCGCGCGTGCAAACGCTGCCACCCGCTTCAGCCAGCCGCCCTCGCGGACCCGAATATACAAACCTTGCTTGCCAAGCTTGAAGCCGCCCCGGCGCGCCGCTGGCAGGAGCGCGACCTGATCGCGCTGGGCTATGACCCCTCCACAATCCGGCGCAGTTTCAAGCGGCAATACGGCATGACCTTCCTGGAAATGGCGCGGCTGTCCCGCCTGCGCTTTGCCGCCAAATCTTTGGGCGCGGGTGCACGGGTGATAGACGCCCAACTTGATGCCGGTTTTGACTCCCCGAGCGCCTTTCGCACAGCTTTTGCCAAGCTGCTTGGGGCTGCGCCCAATAGTTTCAAGGCAAATGCCATGCTGCGGGCCGACTGGATTGAGACACCGCTGGGCGCGATGATCGCTGTGGCAGACAAGTCTTCGCTCTACTTGCTCGAATTTTTTGACCGAAAAGCCCTGCCGGTCGAGCTGAAAAAGCTCAGCACTATGGTTAAAGGTGATATCGGCTTTGGCCGGTTTGCACCCGTCGAGATGGTTGAGCAGGAACTCGGGGCGTTTTTTAAAGGCGAGAAATCCACTTTTGTAACTCCGGTGGCCCTGATGGGAACGCCGTTTCAGCGAGATGTCTGGCGCGCATTAAAAAATATCCCCGTAGGGGAAACCCGAAGCTATTCCGACATTGCGAACGCCATTGGCAACCCGGCCGCCACCCGCGCAGTGGCTCGGGCCAATGGGGCCAACCCGCTCGCGATTGTTGTGCCTTGCCACCGCGTGATTGGCGCGGACGGTACGCTCACCGGTTATGGCGGCGGGCTCTGGCGCAAGCAAAAGCTGATCGACATCGAAAAACGGATGGCCCAAAGCCGCGCTTCCTGAAGGCCTGAACGATCAAGCGGTTTGGCTTCACGTTGCAGCCCGTACTTTCGATCTAGGGATCAACCAAGATCATTCTTGCCCTAGGCAAGCAACCGATCAAACTTGGCGGCACAAATGAAATCATTCTCCGTCAGCCCACCCGCGTCATGTGTGGTGAATTCCACTTCGCAATAGCCCCATCCAAAGCGGATATCGGGGTGGTGGCCCTCGGCATCGCCCAGATAGGCCGCCATGTTGGCATGATAAACCGCCTTGGCAAAGCCTTTGAACTCAAGTCGCCGCACCAGCGCCGTGCCGGTGTTTTTCCAACCTTCGTGCAATTCTTTCATCAAGGCGGTGGCGGTCTTGGCATCCAGCGGTAGGATTCCTCCAATGCATGGTTCGCATTTTTTGGTTTGCAGATCGTTCGGCATTTGCGCTCTCCCAAGGTATCGACGGTCCGGCCATCAAAGCATAGATTGCGCCATCAAACAATGTGGCACGCCAAACCGGTTTGCCTTCGCCCGGTGTTTGGGCTAAGCAGCCCCGAAACCGGACAGGAGCCCCAAATGAGCATCCCCGAAGCCCCGCACGGCGCCCCCTGGCGCAACTTTTATGGTCGGATCCACGGCAAAACCCTGCGCAAGGGGCAGATAGAGCATCTTGAAAACACCCTGCCAAAGCTTACCCCGCAAGGCGTAAGCTGGGAGGACAACCCGGATCGCAACCCTATCGATCTGGTTCAGCTGTTTGGGGACGCCCGCCCTGTATGGCTCGAAATCGGTTTTGGCGGCGGCGAGCACCTGCTCCATATGGCCCAAACCTATCCCGATATCGGTATCATCGGATGTGAGCCTTATGTGAACGGTGTCGCCATGCTGGTGCCGCGTATCGCCGAGCAAGGCATAAAAAACGCCCGTGTCCTGCACGGTGATGCCCGCGATATGCTGGATGTGCTGCCCGAAGCCTCGCTCGACAAAGCCTTCCTGCTTTACCCTGACCCTTGGCCGAAAAAACGCCACCATCGCCGCCGCTTTGTGAATGCCGAGAATATTGACCCGCTGGCCCGCGCCCTTAAGCCCGGGGGTGAGTTTCGCGTGGCCACAGATATTGAGGATTACGTGCGCCACACGCTTGAACACATGATGAGCCGCGATGATTTTGAGTGGCTGGCCGAGGGGCCCGAAAGCTGGCGCACTCCGTGGGATGACTGGCACCGCACCCGCTATGAGGCCAAAGCTATCAGGGAAGGCCGCACCCCGCATTACCTGACATTTAAGCGTCTTTGACCTGGCGCGAATTCAGGGCTCGGTTTTTACGGATCGTCAGCAAATAATCAGCATAGGTTTTTCCGGCTTCGGGCTCAAAAACCCCTGTCTTCACGCAAGTGCCAATCCGGTCTATGCGAAATACCCGAAAGCCCTCGCGCTTGAGGCACCACGCGGTGCAGGTCCAGAGCTTACCCCAAAATTCGATGTGCAAAGGCCGGATTTTTCGTTTGGTCGTTTTATCCTCTAACGAGAGGTAGGTTATTTCGAGCTCGTGCCGGTTTTCAATGGCTTGCCGCACGGCAAGCAGATTCTCCGGTGCCGAAACTGATGAATTGATGTAGATGGATAAGTTGCGCAAAGGCTCTGCCCCGTCCAGCCCGGCCCCGAGCTTTGCCAATAGCCGCTCCGCGCTGTGGCCGAAGGCATCATCTGCGATTCTCGCCACCATTTCCATGCCCAGATGCAGCGCTGCCAGTTCCCCTTTATCCAAGGCCAGAGGTGGCAAGAAAATTGGACTGTCCAGCAAATAGCCAACACCCCGTTCGCCCCGAATGGGAATACCAGATGCGACGAGCGTATCGATATCCCGGTAAATTGTGCGCAATGAAACCCCGAACCGGGCCGCTAGCTGCTTGCCAAGCACCAATTGACCGCCTTTAAACGATTGAATGATCTCGAAAAGGCGGTCAGTGCGGCGCATATTAGCCCGTAGAAACGTGCAGGTTTTGGTGCCGCATCTCAACGCTTTCCATATCAAAGCTTTGCATGAACCCAGCCAGTGATGGCTCTTTCATCATCACCTCGGAGGCCGTTTTGGCTTCCTCCATTGAGCGCCATTCGATATGCTCCAGCCAGCGGCCATCGCTACCCTCTGACAAGCGCCGCGCTACAAAGCCCGGCTGGGCTTTTATAAAGTTGTCACTGGCCGGGACTTCGGCCAAAAAAGCCGCCGCGCTCACGCCGGGGGCTAGCCGGAAGTTTACAATTTCGATTACAGGGTTTGTCATGTCATTTCCTTTTGTTTGAGTTGACAAACCTTGTTTAACGGGGCGCAACTGACAGCGTGGTGTCAGTTATCAAAACGGCAAGCCCACGTAATTTTCCGCCAGTGATTTTTGCGCCGATTCAGAGGAGAACAGGTAGTCGAGATCGGTCTGTTGCAGCCGGTTGTCAAAGCTCGTGTTTTCTGGGAAGTCATGTAAAAGCGTGGTCATCCCCCATGAAAACCGCTGGCCTTTCCAGACTCGCGCCAGAGCTTTGCTGCCGTAAGCCTCCAGCCCTGCCTCGCTACCGTTTTCATAGAAATCCAGCATCGCGTGGTAAAGATAATAAATATCCGACGCCGCCGAGTTCAGCCCCCGCGCGCCGGTTGGCGGCACGATATGGGCCGCGTCCCCCGCGAGGAACATTTTGCCATAGCGCATGGTTTCGCAAACATAAGAGCGCAGCGGCGCAATGCTTTTCTCAACCGATGGGCCAGTGACCAGCTTCGCCGCAACCTCGGTCGGCAACCGCTTTTTCAGCTCGGCCCAAAAGGCATCGTCTGACCAGTCGTCCACGCTGTCACTCAAGGGTACCTGAATGTAATACCGGCTCAAGGTTTGGGACCGGAGCGAGCACAAGGCAAAGCCGCGCTCGGATTTGGCGTAAATCAGCTCGGGGGAAACCGGTGGCGTTTCGCTCAGCACCCCGAGCCAGCCAAACGGGTAAACCCGTTCATGCTCCACAATTTCAGGGATCGAACGCCGTGAAACCCCGTGGAAACCATCAGCCCCGATGATGAAATCACAATCCACTCGCGCGGCCTCACCCCCTACAGTGTAGGTGATGTAAGGCGCCCCTGTCATGTCATGCGGTGTTACATCCTCGGCTTTGTGAATCACGTTTCCAAGCATTGCTTCGCGGGCCTCGTAAAGGTCACGGGTTAGCTCGGTCTGGCCATAAACCATCACCTGCTCTCCGGTGAGCCCCTTCAGGTCCACCCGCCGCATCGCGCCTTGGTCCGCTATGAAAAACCCGTCATGCAACTCGCCCTCGGCATCCATCCGCTCGCCACATTTTGCCTCACGCATCAGCTCACAAAACCCGTGTTCCAGCACGCCTGCCCGAATGCGCCCCAGCACATAATCCCGCGTGCGTCGCTCCAGCACTACGTTTGAAATCCCCTTCAAATCCAGCAGTTGCGAAAGCAATAGCCCCGAAGGCCCGCCGCCGATTATCCCTACCTTTACCCGCATTACACACACTCCAGCAGCATCGTCCCTGCGCCGGTGTTGGAGATCGGGATGTGATAGTTGCTGGATAGTTGCCGGACATCGCCAAGCGCCCCGCGCATCATCATCCACATCAGAAATTCGGTGCCCTGTGAGCCGGCTTTCTCCACCAGCTCCATGCGGGAAATCTTGGTGAGCGCCTCGGGGTCGCTCACGATCTTTTCCATGCACATCTCGTCAAACTCGCGGTTGACAAACCCGGCCCGCTCGCCGTCCAACTGGTGGCTAAGCCCGCCGGTGCCCAGTATCACCACGCTGATATCCTCAGGGTAGCTCCGCACCGCCCGCCCGAGCGCTTTGCCAAAATC
>Ga0209121_10000511_pt1 | contig 41038 bp, 36 predicted proteins | sample Cruoilmetagenom3_FD_187292 | JGI IMG/M metagenome (GOLD analysis project Ga0209121, IMG submission 187292) | Oil polluted marine microbial communities from Coal Oil Point, Santa Barbara, California, USA - Sample 3 (SPAdes) (version 2) | ecosystem: Environmental > Aquatic > Marine > Oil seeps ... | reverse complement strand
ATTGTTAACGGGTGCGCCTGGGTTTGGGTTGTCAGCATTTGTATTGCTAACAACCGGTTTAATGTTTGGCACATGGCTTTGATAGCTATGCAGCTTATTGTAATAACCGTTTTGCTCAATGAGTTGATCGTGGTTGCCAATTTCAATAATTTTCCCCTTATCCATCACGATAATGCGATCACACTGGCGCACTGTGGAAAGGCGATGGGCAATAATAAAGACGGTGCGGCCTTGGCAGATAGAGGCCATGTTTTCCTGAATCACGCGCTCGGATTCATAATCGAGGGCACTGGTGGCTTCATCAAAAATCAATATACGGGGGTTGCTGATCAGTGCGCGAGCAATGGCAATTCGCTGGCGCTGGCCACCAGAGAGGTTACAGCCACGCTCGCCCACGGTGTTATCGTAGCCTTCAGGAAGCTCCAAAATAAACTCATGCGCACCGGCTAACTTGGCAGCTTGTACTATGGCTTCCATGGGTAAGCCGGGATTAGAGATGGAAATATTCTCACGCACGCTACGGTTAAATAGGAAGTTTTCTTGCAGCACAACACCAATATTGCGGCGTAGCCATGCGGTATCGACAACACCCAGGTCAACGCCATCTACCAGCACACGCCCAGCCTCAGGCGCATAAAATCGTTGAATCAATTTCGTTAGAGTGCTTTTGCCCGAGCCAGAGCGCCCTACAATGCCAACAACATCACCAGGGACGGCAACAAAATTAACACCATCAAGAACGACGGGGCCATCGGGACGATAACGGAACCGTATGTTTTCTAAACGCACCTCACCTTTTAGTTGCGGCAAGGTACTGCGATTAGGGTTGAAGCCAGACTCGCGCGGCGTATTAAGAATATCGCCCAAACGCTTAATAGAAATACCGGCCTGCTGAAAATCTTGCCATAACTGCACCAACTTAAGAATGGGGCCACTGACCTGGCCGGCCAACATATTAAAGGCCACCAGCATGCCGACCGTCAGGCTGCCTTCCATCACGGCGTAGGCTCCAAAGAAGATAATGCCGAGGGTGGTGAGTTTGCTTATAAAGCCCGCAATCTGGTTGGAAATATTTCCAATGTGTTGGGTGTTAAACGAGGCGTTAACGTATTTAGAGAGCTGATCTTCCCATTTACGCTGCATTTGCGGCTCTAGTGCGCAGGCTTTAACTGTTTCGACACCAGTGATGGATTCCGTCAAGAAGGCTTGATTTTCAGCACCGTACTGGAATTTTTTATCCAGTCGCGAACGCAACATAGGTGTAATGACAACGGACAACAAAATATAAAGCGGGATGGTGCCCATAACGATCATGGTCAATAATGGGCTGTAGTACCACATGACCGCAAAGAAAACGAAGGTGAACAGCAGATCGATACACAGCGTTAAAGCTGAGCCGGTAATGAAGTTACGAATGGTATCCAACTCGCGCACTCTCGCGGCACTCTGCCCCACCTGCCGTGTCTCAAAGTAGGGTAACGGCAAGCCCATTAAATGGTTATAAAGACGAGAGCCCAGCTCTACATCGATTCGGTTGGTGGTGTGACTAAAGACATAGTTGCGAATGCCTCCCAAGATGGCATCAAATACTGCCATAGCGAGAAAGCCAAAGGCCAGCACATCGAGAGTGGTTAAACCCTTATGGACAAGTACTTTGTCCATAATAACTTGGAAGAAAAGCGGTGTAACCAGTGCAAACAGTTGGATAAAAAAGGATGCTAGAAGTACCCCGCCAAACAGCTTGCGGTATTTAACGATAGCTGGGATAAACCAACGGATATCGAACTCACGCATGGATTCAAACATACCGCCACGCTTGGTTAGCAATAATAGCTCACCATTCCAACGATCGCTTAATTCAGATAAAGGGATTTGTTGCGGCGTAGTTTGGTCAGGGTAGAGAATAAGCGCTTGAGCAGCCTTGGGGGGCTCGTCACCAAAACTGGCTTCGCTAGCCTTGCTGACCCGGGCGATAATAAAGTAGTTACCGTCATGCGTCTTGGCCATAGCAGGCAAAATACTGGTACGCAGCGAGGCGGTATCCGAGGAGACAATACGCGCCTTAAAGCCTAATGCTTTAGCCGCACGCAATAGATCAATATCAACCAGTGGCTGTATGCCATCGCCAAACTGATGCTGCAATTGTTCGTATTCAGAGGGCACCTGCTGCATGCGAGCTAAAGTCACCAAACACTGGCAACCCGTATCCAAAATACCGGCCATCTAAAACCTCTACAACAAAAATTAAGCACAATGCACAATAGATACGGTTAATTATTGATCATTTTAACAGTGAATAGGCAGATGGTAAAGAATCGAACGTTTATTGACCAGTCAAAGTAGGCTGTTGAATTAGATTTAAGGTTGCGGTGGCGAGTGTTCAACGGAAGGATAATCGGGCTTAAGTTGCCCCACTGATTCGGATTAAATAGTCATTACCCCAACCCGATTTTAACCGTTTTGTTTTCATACCTGCCTTTGACGTTTTTTATTTTTTTATCCGGTATATCGCTATGCGACTGATAATTATCAGATTACCGGCGCTACACCCTTGGTGCGTACAATTACTACCTTCGTCAAAAGCGACATCAAGCACCCAATGCCAGTTATTCTCTATAGCCCAACAAGGATCGAAGAGCGCCTTCAAGGCTGGCATAAGTAAAACGATAACCCAACGTTTCTGCTTTGCTTGGTAAGACTCGCTGACCACCCAGTAGCAGATATGCTCTTTTCCCTAAAAACAGTGTCATTAACCAGGCGGGGGCAACAAATAGAGCCGGACGGTGCAATACCCTGGCAAGGGTTGCGGAAAACTCTGCGTTCGTTGTCGGATTAGGCGCTGTCATATTATACGAACCGTTAGCATCTGGGTGCTCCAATAACCGGAGTACAATAGCAATGTAATCGTCGATATGAATCCAGCTCATCCACTGGGCACCAGAACTTATCCGCGCACCTAGTCCAAATTTGAATGGTAAAAGCATCCCGCCTAATAGACCGCCTGACGGATCGAGTACTAACCCTGTACGTAAAAGACAAACACGGACATCGGAGTCGACCGCCTTCAATGCTGCATTTTCCCAGGCAGAGCAAAGCAAGGCACCAAAGTCCGAGGCGGGCTTAGCCGATTCATCCAGCATAGTATCGCTGGAATTTCCGTAGTAACCAGTTGCTGAACCACTCAGAAGCACTTTAGGTTTATGATTTGCATTTTCAATTCGGCTGATAAGTTCTTCCGTCAGTGTGACTCGGCTATCCCATAAGCATTTTTTGCGTTGATCTGTCCAAGGCGCATCAACAATAGGTTCTCCAGCCAAATTTATAACGGCATCGAACCTCATATCTGGAAGCCATTCGTTTAAAGACCGAATCGATTTGACCGCTGCGCCACATTTGGTTTTAACCGATTCAGGCTTCCGACTTAAAACAGTTAAATCATGACCAGCACTAAGTAAAGCAGCACATAATGGTCGTCCAATTAAACCCGTTCCGCCAGTAATTAAAATTCGCATACTTTTGTCACCTCAAGGAGTTAATTCCAAACAGCGTAACGCTGCGCTTTGCAGAAAATTTGGTCGACAACAGCGCGTTGTGTACGCCTAGAATCCGGCCCCCCTTAAGAAGATCACCGTCGCTTACCATGCTATTAGTAGAGGATAACTACTAGTGAATAGCAAGGGCTCAGCCATGAGGCCAGGGTAATGACTACCCACCTTATTTGGTTTTGTCACGATTACTGCTCGGCATCACCATAATTCCCTTCCGCATTAGAACCTTCCCTATATAGATAACCTTGAATAATATTAATGTCATCTTGTGTAATATAAATAGGCTCCATTACTCTTTCTCGCTCCGGAAGCACAAAAAGCCATCGCTCACGTCAATCCAACGAAGAAGAAAAAAAGCCTATAGGGCCTATCTTCGTGTAGCCAATCAGTATTTTGAAAGAACACTGAAAAGTGCTCAATAATTACAAGAAGAAGCGGGGTAAACACCCAATACTAGAACCCCCTCGCAACGGGGATAACGCTGGCGCGGGTTTCAGTATTATTCTAACCAGAGATTAATACCGTTAATATCCGCACCGCTCAGTGTGCCCACTGAATGCTTCAATCTTAGACCGTAAAGGAGATAATCATATCGCGCCCGGGAATGGTTACGCTTAGCTTCATAGGCGTCACGTTCTGCGTCCAATACATCAATACTGTTAAACAGCCCAAACAAATAACCGCGCTGTTTCGCTTGCAAGGCCAAATCTTGGGACTTCACTGATTTATCTAGCGCTTTTACTTTGCTAATGGCGCTAATCAGACCGTAATAACCAGAGCGAGCAGCTCGTTGCGCACTTCGTTGCACTTCGATTAAATCTTGCTTGCCCTTCTGGTGAAGATGATGTGATCGACGAATTCGCGAGCTAACAACACCCCCTTGGAAAAGAGGCACCTTTAAACGAAGCAGTAGCTCTCTCGTTTCGACCTTACTACCGCCACCAGATAAACTGCCGTCCGTATCGATATTATTCGATCGAGCAGTAAAATCCAGTGTGGGGATATGCCCTGCTCTTTGCAGCGCCACTTCATAACGACTTACATCCACCGCCCTCATTTGGGAAATGACACGCGGGTTTTGCACTAAAGCAGCCTTCATCCAACTGCCTGGATCACGGGGCTCTGGATAAACGAGCGCGATATCAGGTTTCAAGGTAGCAAGATCCCCTGCCAAGCTCCCTACAATTTCTCTCAAAGCCTGAAGCTGATCATCGTAATGACTGCGTGCAGCAATCTCCTTAGCTTCCACGTTGGCGTAGCGGGCTTGGGCATCATACAGCTCGGTCGTGGACGCCAGCCCTCTTTTCATCAAGCCCTGAAGCAGTTCCAATTGCTTATATACGGCGGCCTTCTCAGATTCCGCAAAACCAATTTCATCCTCAGCCGCGAGTATTTCAAGATAACGTTCCACGACGCGCAAAATTAAATCCTGCTGTTTACTATTGAAATCAGCGTCTGCACGAGACATTTCGGATTTGGCTTGTTTATAGCTAGTATAAAACCCCCAGTTAAATACAGGTTGAGTCAAAGTAAGAGAATACTCAGTCATTGAGTAATCATTCTCACCAAGCGGGCGCAGGTAGGCAATGTCAGATCTCAAGGTGTCTTGCTGGGTGCGTCCCCCTGAATACTCAAAACCAAGTTGTGGCACCATGCGCCCTACTGCTTCGTCAAGCCCCTCACCGGCCGCCGCATGCGCGTATTCTGCCCCAAGAAGTTGTGGATCGCTTTGCAGCGCCTTACGGTAAACCCCCAGTAGATCTTCAGAAAATACCGGCGGAGCGATCATCAGAAAGCAGATGCCCCACCAAGCTTTGTAATTCACGTCATTGCGACTCAACATATACCGCTCCAATTTCACTTGCTTACTACTGATTGGCCACCAGCTAGAAATAAACCAAACATAGTTGCGCAAGTACCGACCAAAAATGGCGCCAGCACCCGCTCAACCAGTGGTCGGAACTCAATGCAATTCTCGGCTGCTGAACGAGGCAGTATGGGGAGGGCTTACGATCATGCAAAGCTTTCTTGAAGACTAGCATATGTCATTATATCCTGCGGGGATCGCGGCTGTAATTAGGGTCAAAGCCAACGCTCCACCCTATGGACTAAGGGCAATCACACAAGTTAACCAAAAGAGTATTTACCCATTATTGTTTCAGTGCGCGGTCTCGACATTGAAAAATTTTTGAAATGACGATTATGGCTTGCGCAGTTTGATAGGGTTCTGGGAGATGATTCACCCATTCACCCACCCGCTGAGACGATATGAGATGACTTAAATTGGCTGCGACAAAATCTACGGAATACCACCTATATACAAATGGCATTGTAACTATTCAGCGAACCCTGCAACTGTTCAAGCTGCATTTCAATTGAACAGAACAGCGCGAAAAACGCGAGCTGAGTGCTTACCCGGCGTCAAGCCATTTCCAGCAGTCAAGGGATATCAAAAGTCAATATGAGGCTAGGCCTTCACCTCTGGTATGTGGTCAGCTCAATGTGCTTGGAATTATGTCTGCGCTTTGGCCGAACAGGTCATAAAGGGGCAGCGAAGGAGAGGAAATCAAACATCTTCGACCCTTGATGAGCCCTTAGAGTGGCCTTTCGTACCACTAGACTTCAGCCCCTCCTTTTTATACGGGTATAAAATAACCCCCATAACTAAGCCGATGAAAGCACCTCCAGACATACAGCGCTCCCAATCATCATACTTATCGTAAGAGATAAGGAGGCCCAGCGGGATGAACATAGCAAAGCAAGCGAGGGAAAAGCTAGTGAAAACAAAAACAAAAAGGTCATTTATTCTTGTTCTGAAAAAAAACTCTAATATTAGCGAATAGATAAATGCCTGAATCCCAAACAAACTGAAGACAGCTATTTGACCAAATACATACCCTTTAAAATCGATACTTGTGAAAGGAGGCATCAATATCCACATAAAACAACCAATTACAGGTGGCAAAATAGCGCCAATTAATACTCTTTTGAGTCTAGATTTATAGTTCATACCTTCCTCGCTAACGTTTACACCATTGGTTTACTCAATAAACCAGCAAAACAACTCGATGCCCCACCCTTTTAAAAGACCTTGAACCCCAAGCGCATACTGGCCACGCAAGCCCGAATTGATTTTTTTTGTGTACCCCCCATTATACGCATAAACTAATGAGGTCGATGCCGAGGTTTGTTTTGCAGTTTCATTCCGCAAGGCAGTTATGTAAAACACTAGGGCACCTCTAAAAATAGTAATTTTTTCGTGAGAGCAAGGAAGTACCGCACGGAGAACCATAGTGTATAAGGCATACATGAGGATTCGAGTACGGAACTGACGCGGCTTAAGTGCATTTTTAGAGGCCACTATATGGTCTAAGGGGATCTACATTGGACTTCAAGGTAACAAATCAAAAGCTCATCTCGGCAACAACTGAAAGCGCCTACGCGGCAATAGAGAGTGAATTACGGAATATCACTTGTTGGTCAACCCCGTATCTCAAAATTAAAGCGCAAGAACCCCATGCTCCCCTATACGAAAGTCAGTTAATTTGGTTATATATTGGGTTGTTCAAGTTTCCTAAAATGAAGATGAAAATAATAAAGCTAGAGCCATTCGAAAGAATTAGTGTTGAATATATAAAGGGCGATTTTACTGGTTCAGGAGAATTTATATTTAAAGAAAACAATGGCGCAACGAATGTTATTTTTTCATGGGATACAAAAATCAACTCTAGAAGGATTAAGCTTTTGAATATGGCTTTTCCAATAAGAAGTGTCCATTTCTATGTGGTCAACCTTGTCCTTTCAAATCTAGAGAGATATCTAATTAATGAAAGATGATAAAAGATCGTCACCTCCGTACATGGGAGAAAATGACCAAGTAATTTTGTTTGATGGTGTTTGTAAGTTATGTAATGCATGGAGTAATTTTATTATTCGACACGATAAAAGCCATGAATTTAAGCTTTCTAGCGTACAGTCTAAAGAAGGCAAAGAAATACTACGGTATTTCAACTATCCTACAGATACCTATGGAACAATGTTGGTCGTATATGGGTCTAGATGCCTTAAAAAAAGTGATGCCTTCTTTTACGTTATGAGAATACTTGGCTTCCCCTGGAGGTTAATATTATTTTTTCAAGTTATACCTAGGAGATTAAGAAACTGGCTATACGACCGGATTGCATTAAATAGGTACAAACTGTTTGGAAAGTATGACTATTGTTCTTTACCTACCCCAGATCACGAAAAAAGATATATAAATGGAAATTAAGTTACTCAGAAAAATAAATTTAATCGCTAGGTATACGCTCGCTTTTATTTTTTGTTACCACGGCTTAGTACCTAAAATTCTATGGCTGAGTCCACTTGAGGCCTCACTTGCAAATGCCCATAACTTAGATGCCGTAATTGTTTCGCCGATAGCAGGCATATTTGAAATATTACTAGCGCTTAGTATTGTTCTATTTAAAAACTCACTCATTCCGATATATTTGGCTGTAGCACTGCTAGTCGGTTTATTAATCGATGTAATGTTGATTATGCCAATGCTACTAATTGAAGCGTTTAACCCCGTTACTACAAACCTGGCATCAATAGTCATTGCATACTTTGTATTTATTACTCACAAATATACAATAGCGGATAATCGGGTTGCCGAGGGTCTCTAACCTTAAGCACCCAGGCTCAACCAGTAAGCGCACCACTGGATTTTTATCAAAGGGGTTGTCAAATGGGCCCCCCAAAGGGGGCAGAGTAGTTGGTATTGAAGAAGCAGGCCATTCAATTAACCGAGCCTGGGTATTAAGTGGTGAGCGATTTAAGCAGAAAATAGAAAAACAAATGGGCAGTCGTGCCTCACCTCTGGCAAGGGGAGATGGCAGGAGGTCAGCAGAATATCGCGCAAGGAGCTAATATCAATTACTCTGACCGTTTTGATTAAGTGCCATTCGGGTCAGAGTGGAATTAATGTCTGATAGATTTCTACCCATTTTATTTGATCGCTATTAGTAAGATCATTAAGACGCCTAATCTCGGCTATTTGCGCTATTGTAAATTCCATCAAAACCACCTCTCAATAATTATTTCATTTAAATAACGATTTAACCGAGCATAAATGCACTAAAATCACGCAGGTACCCAACATCAAATTCTACAGAGGAAGAAGAGCAGTACCTATCTATGGCGTTTACGGTCTATGCAACTAGTGCGTTAGTTGCCGGCTTGGTTCATGCGTGCCCAAAATAATGGGCTTAATACAAACTAGCGGGACAAGGTATAGGTTTTTATTCCGAGGCCTTCAAGTGTCACAGTCTTAGTAAGCCCACTAAGAGTAGAAATATCACCACCTGGGTCGATGGCACGCCCTATCTCAATATCGGTGCTCATATTCCATGTAATCGTTTTATCTTGATAAATCTCTGAGCTATAGGGAACGGTGCTGGTATTGTCTTCAACACGCGTATCCATTTTATTTTCAATAAAAGGGAGGGTTGTTCGTGAGTGAATGGCAACATCGGTAGAGGGTGGAATGCGATACCAGCCATCCACTGAAAATATTTCTATACCGCGCGTTTTATCTATGACCTGAACGGCTGAATCATCAATGTTATAGTTCTGGGAATAGGATTTTATCTCATTGCGGGGGTAGCCGGTGACTGTTTTATATTTGTTATAAGTATAACTTCTGCGTATTTGATAATAATAATTCTTGGGGTTTGTCACATAGCGCATGCAGTAATTGCTAGTATTTGTGTCCGCACCACTGAAATAGTCGTTATAGTACTTAACGGTTGTATAGGCCCCTGCGGTGACCAGTAACCCATTTGACGTACAGTCGATGCTTGGGATATCGGTTTCTTTTGATGAGCTAGGGGTATAGTTATCTGACTGTATAAAGACCGCTGGTTTGGTTCTCTGGCCAGCTGATACAGCCGAAAAAGCGCCATTGTTATATCGGAAGAGAGTTTGCACCGGAGGGCTTGCACGTTTGTACTCACCTGCTTGGTGAGTTCCTAGAATGCTTGTATACGTTTGCGGAACAATCTCCCATGACTCAAAGAGACCGTCAGCAACCTCATATACCTTGTTTTTTCTGATTGATCCCTCGTAACTTTGGCTGGCACTGTGGTTATTTTGCGGAGCGATAGTAATCAGATAAGGGATGGTGGAGTGGTTTTTATATGCGTACTCCACTTCATACGTCTGAAGGTTTAAAGACTGCCGGTTGGGAAACGATGATGCAAACAGAGCAGCACTTTTTTCCACTGTTGAAACTTGCAATGAGGGGGTTAAAATATCCAGACGAAGTTGATATTGCTGGGTTGAATTGTTCCCCGCTTCATCTGTTATTTTAAGTTCAACGGTATGGACAGTATCCCGGTCTACTTGGTAGAAGTCGTCACCGAGTAATTCGGTAACAATTGGCATATATATTATTCTAAAGTTTGCATCTTTTCGCTGCAAAGCTGCCCACTCAGTAAACGCTGAGTTTCCTTTTTTGTAGCGGTATTCTGCTTTGATATTGCGGATATCGCTATAAATACCATCACCTTGCAAATCGATAATATCGGCGGCTATTACTACAAAGCCATCACCTGATAATCCCGCATCAATGGGCAGACCATTTAAGCTGACCTTTTCTGTACTTAGACAGATTGGTCTGTGTAGGCCATTATTAATGCCGATATAGCCGCTTTCACAACGATTCAAAAGGCCATCGTAAAGCGTAAAGGTTACGTTTGTGTCCCAAACGCTTAAAGTAGGAGGAATCAAATCAACCTTCACTATTTGCGTTGTATCGGTGCTATTCCCTATAGTGTCGGTAATAATCGCCTGAACTTCATTCACGCCTCCGCTGACTTCTATCACTGCCTCAAAGGTCGAATTCTCTGTATCAACAGTGGCTTCGACACCATTAACCAGAACCGCACTGACATCCGCACCATTTAAAACAAACGAACCTTTAGCAGCATAGGAGGTACTGTTTACCAAAGTGGCTGAACTAAACGAAACGCCGGGGCCAGTATTGATAAAGCGATAGGTGAAAGCTTGAGCTTCTTCAAGGGGTGCGGAGGTATTACCCAGAATATCAGCAGCAATGATTACCAAGTTATGATCGCCATCGGCAAAAGAGGTGGTGTTAATTTGTAGCACTTGATTATCTGGCTGAACTTGAGTAAAAAACTCACCATCCAAATAAACATCGATGGTATCTACGCCCAGTGGATCTTGCACATCCAGGTCAATTTCAACTGATCCTGCGAGCAAAGTATTTTGTGCGACGTTGATGGTAATAGTTGGCGGCGCACTGTCCACCGGCTCCCCTTCGATGCCACCGAATAGCGACGAAGCGCTTTTAGATATACCGTTGGCCATCTCAAGTAAATTGCCACTGTCTAATCCCGTTCGGTTGTTTTTATGGTCTCCGAACTCGATGACACTCACGGCTAACAGTTTTCGATAGGTTTCTGTGGTGATAGGGGTATTACCGAGATACAGCTGACCACTGGGGTTGCCTTGACTGCCCTCACCTATGCCATCCAAAACGCCATCGTTTAAAATGTCGTTACAGCCAAGATTGGTGAAATATTTCACCGTATAGGTGTCGTTACTTTCTAATGCCTGGTCATCCCGTCGAATACTATCAACGGACAGTGATACAGCCGCAACGGCAATGCCGTAACGATGCGCTGGCGTCATATAAGGGGTAAAGGCTTCCGCTTTGGTTACATCGACCGGCTCAACCCCGGTGATGGACTCACCGATGATGGCCGAGAGTTCGTTGTTTGCTTGGGTAATGGCATTACCCGTGTTTAAACCATTTGCAACCAGGTATTCAGCACGGCAGGCTGCAAGGGTGGTGAAATAGGTTAATTGGACTGGAGAGGATTTCCCCTGGTTGTAGCGAATAGCAGCTTTCAGAGAATCCCCGGCGGACATTGAAATATCACGCCCGGTGGCCTCTTCAAGATAATCACCTCCAGAGCTGACCAGCATCAAATCAGAAGTGGGCACTCCTAATTCAAGAGTATAGAGGCCTTCTTCATCCGTCTCTGTTTCGGCAAGGAATTTTCCTCGGGAGCCATCCCAGTGATACGCCGAAATCGTTGCGTTACGGATAGGCCCATGCTGAGCCTTCCCTTCGGCGCTACCGATTGGCCGGGTATCCGGCAGGCTATTATTGCTATCGTCACTGCCGCAAGCGGTTAAGCCGAGCGCCAGCCCTATCGCTAGTAATTCCTTTTTCATCGTTTAACTCCTTACGGTTAACCTCTTAAAGCTCGTACTTTATCCCTAACGAAAAGCCAAATCCTTGTAGCCCGTCACCAATGGGTTGATCGAGGCTCGCATCTGCATTGATATACCAGCCTTCTCCTATTTCCCAATCTGCAGTGGTTTTTAGCACAAGAGCCAAGAACGTGTCATCGGTATTATTAAAGGTTGCCAGTAAGAAACCATCTCTATCGACTGTATGGCGCAAGCTTGTTTCTACCAAGCTGGAGCGAATGCCTACTCCAAACCACGGTTTAAAATTACGGGTCATTTTAAACTTACGCAGCCAGGTTGCTTCGAACTGCATGCTTTCAATATTGGCACCCAGGTTGCCAGAGGTAGTGGCATCTACCTCTAAATCAAATTCCCGAAGCCCAATGTAAATTTTGTTTACGCGGCTGGTTTCCACTTCTGCAAACAGGGTAAAAGGCACAGTTGTGCTTTCCAGTTCGGTCTCGCCTTTATCATCCTGATAGTTGTATGCGTAGAGTCCCGTGCTGATACCCACGTTGTAGTGGGCATTTTTTGCAATACCTAGAGAAGGCAATAATAAAATAGATAAAACGAGTAGATGTTTCATATGGCCTCAAGCTGTTAAGAGATATTGAATCTCAATACAGAATACATCAAATATGCATTAGTGCTAATTGTTCGCTAGTCTGTTACATGCCTCACAAAATCATCTAGCCCGGTGTATTTGTGACCAGCGACTTTGTGTGCGCGTTTGAGTATATTGGTTATATCCATGATGGAGTAATTTCGCCCTGAGTCACGGCTGAATACCATTGCTTCTTTGGGACGCCTCTTTAACTCAGACACTATATCTTCAAGCTCAAGCGTAGGAGGCAAGTTGTTAATCAGCGTCAACTCAGAAAACTCCGCAACGGTTAGTTTTCTGAGCGTATCAAAGGAGAACTGTCCGCTGCCTAATAAGTAGACCAGTATGCGCATTTTCGGTGTGAGTGAATGGAAAAAGGGTTGTATCTTTTTAACTTTTGGCTTCAAAATGTTTCCTCTATTTGCAGCACGGCCAGTTGTGGTTCTGCATCCAGTACATAATTGGGACGCCCGTGTTTTGCGCTATTCTCTTCACTATTCTCATCTATAACAAGCTCTGCGGCAGCTTTTCCGGCTTGTGTGGTGATGTCTGCCCCTGGAACCATGTTTATCAGGCCGGTTCCGAGCACCCTCACGCCCGCATCCTTAGCTCGTGATAAGCCTCGTCCATCGTTTACAATAACGGCGAGAAGGCCCGCTTTTCCGTCTTCTGCAAAGATATTTCCTCTCAGAGAGAATTCTGTGCGCTTGTCTTTTGTGATGCCTTTGACTGCCGAAGTGAATAAGCGTGGTGAACCCAGGACGGCATCGGCCTGACAGAAGATTGTAGAGCCTTTGGCCAATGTCTTTTTTTCGCCAACTACATCTTCTTCTACCAAAAACTGAATATAACCCGGCTGCACATTGGTGGCGCTGCTATTCAGGCGTACAGGGATACGGGTGCCAATGGTAATACCAAAGTGAATGGTTTTTGTGGGCGCCTCTATTTGCCGAGAGTTGGAAACCGAGGCCGTACTACCGCGAAGCGATGGGGGGATATATACATATTTCACTTTCCCGGATGGTGCCGTAGTTTTACTCGCTGTGGTTATTTGTTTTAAGGGATTTTTGGAGGCTGGCGGTGACTTTAGCCGAGCCAGCTCCGCTTCTAGGGCTTTTAGTCTGGTATTTGCCTCAGCCAGTGCGGTTTGCTGCCTTGGCTCGTTTTGGTCTTGTGGCTTTTCCATCTTGGCGGCGGGAGCTGTATTTTGATCCGTGCTATCTTTGGGCTGTTCGCGCCAAAATTTTTCGGAGTTACTTGGCTTTTTTCCTGTTTGGGTTTTAACTTGATCCTCACGTTCGAGGATTAAGCGATGGAGTTCATTATTCTTTATCAGCTCTTCGCTGTAATCGATCTTTTTCTGGCCAGCGCCAATGCGTTGCATATAGGCATCGTAAGTGAGGTCTTCTGACCAAGCGGGCGATAGGGAAAAAAAGAATAAGGCAAAAACGAGTAAGTGCTTCATTACCACACAACCTCAATGTCACCAGCTTTTGTTTTTAGTAATAATGCCAGGCCGGTTTCTGGTAAGCGTTCACGTGTCACAAAAGTGACCTCTGCTTCACTGTCGGTATTTATTTTTTTTGGCAGTGTGCTGGCACCCTTAATTTCTCGATGTTGCCCTTCTTTTTTAAGGCTTAACCCTTCGATATAAACGGGCTTCTCTGCGCCATGATTCTCAATATCAAAGGAAAGTGTGGTGAATGTGCCATACGTTTTACTGTTTGCCACATAGACAACTAATTCATCCCCATTGGGCAGCTTAAGCGTTCCTTCTTCTTTTATACGGGTGCGCTCAGGTTTGCTTTGAGCGAGGCCTGCCATCATCAAGAGGGCTTTTTCTTCGGCGCTATCATCCAGTTTGGAAAACTGCTCGGCATATTCTTGTTCGATGACCTTGCGGTAGTTCTGTTTTCTTTCTTCTACCAAGCGCTTTTTTTCCTCCTCACTGAGGGTTAAGCGAATATTGGTGCAGTGCTTAGAGGGGTCTTGGACGGCATGTAAGGCAAAGGAAAATACATAACCCTGGGTGGAAATAGTGAAATCCTGCACCGTTCCCCAGTTTCTATTCTTGTCGAACTCCTTAAAGGTGAGGGTCACAATGTTGCTGCCCTTTAGCGCCTTATCGAAGGTCCATACGTCTCCCCCGGAAAGACTGTAAACGGTCACGTCTTCGTCCAATTCAAAAGGAAACATCAGATTAACACCACGCCAGGGGATCATGGGAATGATCGCGGGTGTTAATTTCTTGACCATGATTTCACGCTCGCAGGGTAAAATCATTTTCTCTGGTAGCTCATCCAGCACCACTGTTTGTGCCTGTAATGCTGTCGATAAAAGTAAGGTAAACACGTACCAGAGTTTATTCATTGTCCGTTCCTTCAAATGGGTTCTCTGCAATATCCTTCCATGCCCATACGCCTACGCCATCGGTATTCGTGTCGGTCTTTTCTACCGGCACCAGGCGCAATAAAATGTCCAGCTGCCCGGCGTTTTGGTTGTTCCGCAATAGTTGCGAAGTGTATCTCACGTCCACCAGTCCCCCTTTATGACGTTCTACCAGTTCGGACTTTGCCCCAGACCAGTCTATCTCTGTGCTCATGCCGGAATCTTGGGTTTTGCGCACGAAGTCAGTAGTGACGAGGTAGTTCATTCGCGCTTCGCGGTCTTCCGGTTTCATCATCATGCTGATTGCACGGAATTGGTCACGGTCTACGGTTGCAGCATTCAGCGAATAAAAATAGTCAACAAAGCGTTTGCCACCATTAATCATTTCATTGTCTGAGCGAGTGAGAACGGGGTGTTTGATCTGTTGCTGGTAGGAGTAAGCAATACCGATGGCAGATAATAATCCGACCAACAATAATGCCATGATGAGGAACCATAGCCGCTCTTTCCAGCGTTCTTTTTGTGTGAAATTACTTGCCTGAACGCGCCGGGTTTCTGATAGATCATTCATGGCGGCTATCATCGTTATTGCTCATTTGTGCGTAATCATTATATTCAGCAGGTACGGTATCCGCAGCGGCTGAACTAGTGGTCGAGGGAGTTTCTACTGAGGGGCTGATAGGGGTATCCCCGGCGGGAATGGGCTCGGCCTGCCCTGCTTGTGGATTAGGTGTCTCATTGGCCATGCTTGGCGTGGCGGAATGTTCTGAGCTGGAACCTTGGTTTGCATCAGGTGCAGCAACGGAAGCATCCCCGGCAGGTACAAACAAATCACCAATGGAGTTTAAAAGCCCGCCTACCGCTCTGGAGCCTGCCCGGCCAACATCACTGATATTGGCATTCAGTGCGCCGCCCACTGTTTCGGTAGCGCGCGCGACACCATCACGGGTGCGCTCGCCGCTGGCGTCGGGCATAAAACTTGAGAATAATCCGTTGTTACCCTCCCCTGCCGCGCCTGGGCTTTTATTCGGTGCGTTGGGTATCGTCTTGTTTGCCATCATCATGGTGATGGCGGTTGCCGCGCCAGCAAATGAACCCACCATGCTTTGGCTTGATGTGACCTGAAAGGCAAGCCAAATAGCCAGTAGTTTTACGGTTACAACCAGCACCATCATAATAATCGCGTACACATGCCATATCATTACACCAGTAAAGCCTGCCCCAAATCCGGCATGATTTGCTTCCAGCCAGACCGATGAGGAATAACTCAGTCCCGCTACCAAAGCCATTAAAATAATGTCGATCAAGCCCCACATAAATAAACCAAAAATGGAAATAGCCCAAACGTTCACCAGGTTAAACTTGTCTTTGAGGGCACCGGTAGGAATGGTAATAAAGCCGAAGGCCCAGAAGAAAGCGACCCCCAAAGCAAACAGCAGGTTGATGGTTTGTAATGAGGTGACGTAGACCAAGGAAAGGGCTTGATAAACAACCCACGTCCAAGAAAAATTAATCACATTGGGAGTGTCTGCAACAGCCTCAAGTGCCTTGGTGACCCAGCCTTTGCTCGGATCGGTGCCGGTATTAAGAACACTCCTTAGCTCTAATAAATTACCGTGAATGTATTCCACAGACCCCACACGTTCAAACAAGGTGAAATAGGCAAACATAACGCTAAAGATTAAAAATCCGCTGCTAAAATACACCATGTAACCCGTGACCATCGCGCCCATTGACTGCACTGCTTCACCAATGGAGGCCCTTCCCGTTATCGACCCGCTGCCCTCTTGATATAGGCGCACAGCACCGAATAACACCACTAGCCATAAAAACATCGTAGGAATGCCGGATAGTAAGGCCATGCCCTCGTAGATAAATTGAGGGTTCATCGCGCTGACGATAAAACGGGTGAATGGATTGCCTTGTATTGCGCCATTTTGACCCCGTGGGTCTTCGAGATAACTCAGGAAATCATCATTCCACAGCAGATCACTTTCTAGTTCAATATGCTGCGTTCTCAGCGCATTTAAGTCCTGCCTTTTCTTCTCCAGAAGTAAGCGCGCGGTTGTCGCTTGTGATTGGGCAATGAATTTCTGTAAATCTTTATCACTTAGTTGTGATTCGGACAGCGCCTTGGTGGCTCTTTGGTAGTAGGCAATTTCTTCCTCAACCCAGTTGAGATCAATTAATGCTTCGTGGGCGCGCATCTGTAATGAGTCGGTGGTCTGCCCTTCCCCCAGCTTGCCTTTTTTAAAACGGAGATCAACTTCGTCATGCAGCAGGGCATACTTTTCTTGTAAAGAACCGGCGTCACCCAGCTCGTTTAAACGGGTTAACCCGGAATACTGGTCTTCGAGGTATTGAAGTTCGTCCTTAATATTAAGGTTTTTTAACGTTACATATTCTCCATACACTTCATCGATGGTATCGCGGACTTCAAATATGCGATCATTCACCTGCTTCATTTCTGACAGCTGTTCTTTTAAATCTGCCAGGGTTTTCTTGGCAACGATAATTTGTTCGCTGAGTAGTTTGACGGTTACAGGGTCATCCACTGCGTGAGCAGAGGGCATCAGTAGAGAGAAACAGAACAGACTAAATAAGAGCGGTCGCAGCACTGTACTTCTCCTTGTCTTGTTGTGTTTTTTGTTTCTTTTGAGCCATGAGCTCATCCAGAATACGGATGCGCTCATAGGCATCGGGGGATTGCTGATAAGCTATTTCACGCAGGGCTTTGTTATCTGGGCTGGTGTTCATGAGCTTCAAACCCACTTCGGGGAAGCGTAGATACAGTTGGTGCCAGGTTTCGTTTTCACACACCAGTGCTTCCCGGTAGTTCATACCTGGGGAATTCTTCGGTGCTTTAAATTGCTTCCAGTAGGCAATGCTTGATCCCGGCATTGCCAAAGATTGGCCAATCACATCATGCTGATCTGAGCGACTTAATACGGTACGGTTCACAATGGAACTGTTGGCTTCTGAGTCCACACTTTCTATTTCTCTATAGCCCTGACTAATACGGGTTAAACCAACCCAGTCCTTACGGCCCATACGGTCGATGGCCAAGGATATCCAGCGTATGGCTTCGGGCGATTTCTCCAGCAACATTTTGTATTCATTTAAAACAATCTGACTTCTCGCGCCTCGTGCAAAGGCATTATTGGCTAGCCGAATACACATAAAGGAAAGGAAGTAGTCAGCTAGTACATCATCGAATTTGTCAAAATCAATGGCATTGGCAATAGGGGAAATAACAAATTGGCCCTGCTCTTTAAATGCTTCGCCGCTGGGTTTTTCCATAAACAAATACAGCTCTTCCGCGAGCTCATGCCGTGCGCGATCCACAGTGGTATTTTCGATATCTAAGCAATGAAAGGTTTCCAGTAATTGGGGTAACGTGGGTGCTTCAACTCCAGAAACGGGTTTCGCATAGAGTTCCCTCATGGCGTACCCTAATGCCACTTCCTCGGGACTGCTAAAGCTACCCCCTTTCATACCCTTAAATATTGGGGTGAGTACCGTGCTTTGTGCGCCAAGTATTTGGGCCTCAACGGTGGTGTTGATGGTGTCTTTTTTTAACGTGCCACCGATGCGAATAGAGGCTTCATAGTCGGCGTAACCCATAAGCGGGTTAATGACTTGCTCCCTTGCGCGGCAGTAGCGCCCGCCAATGGCCTCCACTAAGCCCTGGTAACTATTGCCAAGCTCTACAATGTCATAACGAATAAGCGGGTAAGTCTCTGCGATCTTGATGCCGAACTGGGTATCCTTGCCGCCATTGGTTTCAGCGACCACCATTTCATGGGGAACTTCCACTTTCGACGGGCTAAAGCCGACCAGATTACCCGTTGCAGCAATGCGCAGTATTTCTGGCTGCGTATTGCCGATGGGATAGGTCGTAAATGGCATCATTGCGGCCACGGTATCACTGTGGTCTTCGCGCAGGAAAAGGGAGTTGCGGCCTAAACCAGGCAAACGAATGCGAAACATTTCCAGTTGAAGATCTTTCTCAACGCGTAAAAATCCATCTTGGTTTACCCTTTTCTCGAACGCATCGAAGGCCCCTGCTAGCTGGCCTTTTTTACGGCAATAGAAAGTAACGATGTAAGCGTTATCAAATACCGATAAGTCATTATTTGCGACATATTGCCGAAACCCGGCCATATCTTTTAGACGGGCAGATAAAAAATCCAGACTCTTCTTTTCGTTGGCTGCACCCTGCTCTGTATCCAACTCACGTTTATTAGCGTCCAGCGCCTTTTGTGTGTCTTTGGCTTGAATGATTTGGCTAATATGCAAATCAATACCGGCTTCACAGAGCTGGAATACCCAGTCGAAACTTAACTTTGGATAACCCTGCAAAAGGCAAACTTTGTAAAAAATTCCCTCTTTTACCAGGCATTCTTCCTCTTCATCCCATTCGGGTTTACGTGTGACGAGTTGTTCATTAAGTGCAAATCGCCAGTCAACCGCTTTGGGGGGAGAAAAAGGCATGTCCACGGCTTGAATAAATCGCTGGTATTCCTCGTCGCTTAAAAGTTTTGAATCAGCAAAGTCCCGCTGTATTTGCTTGAATAATTTCAACAGCTCAGCGCCCAGCTCAGCTTGGCTCTTATGCCTTTTGGCTTGCTGGGGAGTGAACCAGGACAGCAGCCCCTGCTTAAGGGGTTTCCCTAATGATAAAACGGTGACAACACGATTGGAGCGGCCATAGTAACGCCCCAGCTTAGACATGCCTTCGCGGATCTCGGCAATAACCTGGGGGGGCTGTTTACCCTGAAACATTCGACGCCCTTCCGCTTCGTAGGCATCGACTAAGTGGCTATCTGGCTGACGGAGTAAATGATTCTCAACACATAAGCCATGTTTGTTTGCGAAGCGCTTTAATAGCGTAACGCGGCGTTGGTGCTCGCGGTGAAAATCGGCTTCATTATAGAAACGGTTATGTACCCCAGACCATGAAAAGGCAATGGATACAGCGTTATCATGGTGAAGGAAGCAATTGGCCTCGGAGTTCTCGTTAGAGCTGATCGCCATCGATGTTTTCCAGCCGAATGAATCCGCGTAAATTTCTTTATTCTTTGCGCCGAAGGTGGATAATGTGGATAGATGCTTGCCCTTTTTCATACTGCCTCGCACTAACCATGCACCATAGTGTTTGTATATCTCGTAGACGGCATACAGAACGTAGCAAAACGCCAACCCTAGAACCGTCTTTGCCTGAGCCTCTTCTGCTACCACGACACCCAATAGAAGCAATAACGCGCCACCAAGCGGAAAAACAGCCGGTTTGGGAATACCGAATAAATAACCTGGTGGGATACGTTTCTCAAACGACGAAATCATTAGAAGAAGAGGCTAAGTAGCCAGCTCATAAATATTTCAAAAACCCCTGCCCCGACGACAACCCCTATCGCAGCCTTTAAGGCTTTTTTACCTTTTTCAGGCTCGCCAATAAATGGCGTCATCATTCCTAAGGCCATAGCAGCGCCTAATACACCGATAGCCATCACAACATACAGCGTGAACTTAACGCCTTTCTTAACCAGTTTGCCCACCTCTGTGGTCTGTTTGCTATCCACAACGTTCGGTTTATCAAACGCGGCTTGCACCTGGGGGCTGTAAATGCTGGAAAAACTTCCGAGCATAATCAAAATGGCCATCATCGAACGTAGTACTGAAATTGCTTTCATTGCTGTATCTCCATATTTGTTTCAAAGTTAAGTATACATGCACATATGTATATATGCATGTATAAGACAATAAATATTTAATCATTGTGTATTGTGCCACTGATGGAGTGAATTTTGCGCATTTGATGCTGAGTTTGTTGGGTTTAGGTATTAGTTGGCATAGAAAGCACCGCCACAATACCTGATAGCTCAGGCAGCCCGTATGAAACAAAAAGATGATAGGTATTTGGTATAGGTGGAAGTGTTCTTAGTTTGTTACTGATCGCCTAGAGGGCTATGTAGACAGGCATAAAAACGATTTATCTGAAGGTGCTTCTTTTAAAGCTTTTCCCAGCCAGGTCTCTATAATAACTAACCGAAGTCCTCTGCGACATTTTTACAATAAAAGCAACGTCTCTTCTTATGGACAAAACGTTCTTAGCAGTGTCTAAACAACTTAAAGCCTTTGACGTTGATATTTTTGAAGTTGGGCTCTATTCCCGCTGTGAAGACAAGATGTTGCCCCGAACTTGGAGCACTAAAGAGCTCTTGGCTGCAATACCGTGGTTAAAGCGCATGAATCTTGATGGCCATGATATTTATATCCGCCCTCAGGGGAGCCAGGGACTCATTTTTTTCGATGATCTAAATCAGAGTAAGATTGATTGCCTTATTATCGATGGCCTGCGCCCTGCCCTACTCGTCGAATCCAGCCCCATGAACTTCCATGGTTGGTTACGTGTTTCTGAGAGTGCTATTGACGAAGGCGTGTCAACGTTGCTGTGTAAAAACATCGCTGTGAAATACGGGGGAGATAAAGATAGCGCTGACTGGCGTCACTATGGGCGACTAGCCGGTTTTACCAATCAAAAGCCTGACTACGTCGATGAAATGGGCAAACATCCCTTTGTTCTATTGCGATCAAGCTGGGGAAAGGTCTGCCCGAAAGGGCCGGAAATGCTGATTAGAGCGCAAACTATATTTGAAAGCCGGAAGGAGGAGGGTCAAAAACCTAAACGTCGATTGGTCGCCGGTTCTCATAGGATGCGAGATATTATCACCTTCTACAACAGTGAGCTATTGAGCTTAGAAGGCCGTTACGGTGACGCTATGGACGCTTCACGTGCAGACTGGATGATTGTTAAAAAAATGATTGCCTTGGGTTATAGCCGTGAGCAGCTTAACGAAGCAATGCTGCAGTGTAGCCCTGCTCTAAAGCGCAGGGGTAGCCATGCCGAAAACTATATAGCTTTGACCTTAGACAAGGCCTTTAAACGTGCAGAGGGGGAGGAGCTTTAAATCAAGTTTTGGAAAATCTTCCTTTCACAAAACCAATAAAAGCGCGGTCTGGATGTACAATATGTTCACACCCCGTATCCAGCCAGTGCGTTAACCATTCTTGCTCAAGCTGATAAATATCAACCCCTTTAGGTGCAAAGGTGCGGGCAGTATTATAGGTCTCTGGGTCTGTAATTGCTGGAGCATTTTCAACTTCAGATAGCCTTTTATCCCACCATTGTGTGCGATTCTTATAAGTAACGGTGTCGCTTTCCTGATCCAGAGTAAGGGTATAGTCAGGAAGGTGATTATGTTCAACAACATTTTTAACCGCCCGTCGAAACTCTTTTAGCGATGATTTTGAGCCACTTTTATGATGAAGGATTGCTAAACTAACAGACCATTTTTTTTGCTGCCCACAGTGCTTACGGCCAATTTCATAAATACGACGCTCAATGGGTTTACGTAGCCTGAAATAATCTCTATTTAAAGTCAGTACTGTTTTATTACGAATGGCATCAAATACCCAGTCAGAGAGCGTTAGTTCACACCAAAGTAAACGGCCATCCATACCATTTTTTCTCCTGGTCGATGCGCCTTCAATTAATCCAAAGGCTTCCCATTCCGTTTCATCCCCTGTTTGAATATTTGTACGTATACGTGTCCCATCAAGCCTATCCAATGAATCCTGCAAGGCCATATAGTCGCGACCAGAGGTTCCTCTGTTCGTGAACATTAGTAATTCATGGCTATTTATACGAACTCTCTTTGTAACCTCTTCTCCCCTATTAAGCTTTGCCATGAGCTGAGAAACTGCATAGATCAAAATATCTTTGTCATAGATCGTTGCAGCGCCTTTCACATTGGGAACGATTTCTATCCAGTTTTCACCATGTTCATATCGCCGAACTGATGTATCGGGTTTCTTTGACAGGGAATAAAAGGGATGCTCCATCTGCGGCATCAAGTCTTTAATAACCGCGTCAGCGACATCACAAATGAATAGATCATGCTGAGGATGCTTTTCAGGTATTAGGTAATTATTTGGCATATCAATTTCTTCAGACATAACAACGCTCGAGGGTTTAAAAGTGATTCCTTTCTTCGTGGTTTTACCCACCTGCCCTGCTCAACTAATCTTTAAATCCGTGGTTTTACACACCCCACCTCGAAAGTTCACAGTATAGAGCTGCTTCTACTCAGATATTTCGTGGTTACACACACTAGGAGAGTATAGAGATCTAAATCTCCGTGGTTTTACCCACCAAAGGCGAATATGAACACCTATATTCCGTGGTTTTACACACCCTTAGCGGTGATAAATGGGATAAACTTAACCTCTTTAGCCTACATAAAGGCTATAAAGCCAGCAATATTCGTGCTTTCACCCACCGATCTGATTATTGGAGATTTTACACACCCTGTCAAGGTTCGTGCTTTCACCCACCCTAAACGAGTATCACTTCGTGGTTTTACCCACCAAGATAGGCTTTAGCAGGTGTGGATAAGTCAAAGGTGTGCTCCGTGGTATCACACACCTTTAATCGTGGTTTTACCCACCTAAATCCGTGGTATTACCCACTGGCCTTCGTGGTTTTACCCACCATTAAGGCGAAAATAAGCGAATAAATCTTTTAAAATCAAACAGATAAAAGAAGAATAAAATTCTTAACACAAGTACTTAACTTAATATAACCCATATATAACACCCTGCCCTGCCCTGCCCACAACCGAACAATACCTTCGTTGGGGTTTACACAAACGCCTTTGGCTACGCCAGGGAAAAAGGCGCTTCGCGCAAAACACACAGTATGAAAAAAGTATAGCGTGAAGCCATACGGTAGCTTGATTGGTCAAGTTGGTCTTGAAAAGATATTTTTAGTCCCACACAAAGGATCTGTAACGCCCTTCCCTACTACAAGAAACGGGAATACATATTAGTTGAATACTATAAAGTTGCCGAAAAACTACAGCGCCATTTTTCCGTTTGATATTGAAACTAACAAAAGTGCTTCTACTTAAATAAGAGCGCACTCTTCCCCTAAATAAATATTTGAGGTAACTCTCAGCGGCAAATTTTATCTTAAAAATTAACTAGGAGCCTTTCCAAGACTTGACTACTTACGTTGCTGATCATTTGATTCGGTATCACGCGATAAGTGTATAGCGATCGCTGCTTCATCTCCCTCTATCGCCCCGCTCTTTGTAATTTGCCAAATGTATGTGCTTTGAAATCTGTTGCCGAGTACCGGCACGTTGGTCATACAAGTGCCTCCACGTTTGTTTCAGTCAAGCCCTGTTGTTTGATTAACTTGGTGAGCATTGCTCATTTGCGATAACCTGGCTAACGGCTATTTTTGTAATGCCCAACGCTAACTATGGCTTCAATAACCTGAGTTTCACCTACCCGCCAGTTAAAAATGCATACTCCTATTATTTCTGTTGTTACGAGTCAGCTCGAAAGAAGTATTCACTGCCCTACCCTCTTTGCATTATGGATTTAAGTTTGTCCGGGCCCCGGACAAACTTAAAATTGCCCTCGCTGAATAACAAATTAGTTGTACAATTTTCTATGCTTAGCCTATGATAGATGTTATGGGTTGTATGTTATGTGCCGTATGTTAAGAAGAGACTAATATGTTCAATTATAAAACAAACGTTTTGGCCGTTTTAAATCAAAAAGGGGGTGTCGGTAAAACGACCACAGTTACCGTTTTGGCTGAATACGGCGCGTTAGTTTGGAAAATGATGGAGCGTAACCAAACTCGAAGCGCGCGCATTCTCGTTGTTGATCTGGATATGCAGTGCAATACATCAGACTACTTTGTTGGCATGGAGACCTCACCACAATCAAGAGGAGGTCAGCTACCCCCGTCGCATCCTGATTACGATGGTTCGGAGGATTTGAGTGAGAGAAGTACGATTGCTGATGTGTTTTACGGCAAAATGGTGTTGCCGCATACCGTAAAGCTTGCCGATAAAAATAGAAGTGTCGAGATAGACGTTATTGTTGGACATCCCAAAGAACTTGAAGATATTAATGAGGCATTTGACAGTGCATCAGGGGAAATTGATAGAAAAGTTGTCAATAGGTTAGGGGATTTACTGCACTGCGATGAGGTTGCGGAAAGTTATGACCTTGTGATTTTAGATACGGGGCCGTCTCGTAACCCTATATTCAGATCTGCTTTAAGAGCTGCAACCCATGTAGTGGTTCCTTTTGAGCCAGAAGAAAAGTCTCTTCAAGGCATCAATGCGATGGCCCAGGCTATTACTGCTGAGAATTTTAATCGTAATACAAGTCAACCAAAGGTAAAGGTTGTTGGCTTGTTGCCCAATAAGGTGAGAATTGGCGTCCCTTTACATAAAAATAATCTGAAGATGATTCGAGAGAACTTGCCGTCTTTATCTATGCCTGAAGGAGTATACCTCCCACTGTCAATTGCATTCCCGAAGCGTGACGTTAAAGGGGTGGTTCCTAAGTCAATATTCAATATAAAGTCTAGCGATAGCACGCGAAAGAAATCAGAAAATGTATGCGAATATGTTTACAGTTCAATTTTCTCGAGCATGAGCTCTAAGGCCAAAACACAAAAGAGCGAACCTCTAGAAGCATAAAATAAGTTTGTCCGGGGCCCGGACAAACTTCAAGAAGGACTTGAATGATGGATACACCCTCTAAGAAGCGAAAGCCCTTGGGCGCTCGAAAGGCTGTAACGAACGAAAAACCAGGATTGGATCAGACTGAAGGCCAGGGCACCCATAAATGGTTGCAAGGTATCCGCTCCCAGTTCGATGAAATAACTGCGCCAGAGGATCTAAACGTTCAGTTTATCCCTTTGCATCTGATTTACACTGATCCGTCTAATCCCCGTGAGTTAGAGATAGCGAAGGATGAAATACAGGCGAATATCGACCGCCTAAGGCTCCCGGAAGATGCGTTTCAAGAAGATGGTGAGTGGTTTGAAGCTTATTCTGTTAGGGTCGTAGAGTTGTTTGGCGACACCAAAAAAGCACGAGATATACTTTCTATTGCTAGATTTGCGTCTGACCTTAAACGCCCTGAAAACTTGATCAACCCGATCAGTGTTTGGAGGGAAGAAACGTCTTTCTACCTCTTCGCTGGAGAAAGACGCTTCCTTGCTCACGTCCTGCTTGAGGCGCAGTATATTGCAACTCGAGTGTGGAAAGATAAACCATCGTCTTTTGATAAGACAATTCTCCAGTGGCAGGAAAACCACTCAAGAGAGAATCTTTCGCTCTGGGAAACGATTTGCAATATGGAACAGATTTTAGAGGAGTGGAGCAAGATTTTCCCCACGTCTAAAATGACAGTACGAAAATTTGCGCAGCTGGTTTCTGTAAAGCGTAGCCAGGCTGCAGTATATCTGAAAGTTGTCTCATCTAAAGACAAAGGCCTTCAGGGTGCAATGAAAGCCGGTAACATTAAAGCTATAGAAGTAGCGCATGAGCTTGTCTGCCTAAATAGCAAAGAAAGAAAAGAGTACGTCGCACGAATTCAAGCGGGGGAAATAATAACGAAAGAAATGATTGTTGCGGGCAAAAAAGGACAGTCAGTGACAGTTCAGCCACAGAAACCGTTGAGTCAGGTCAAACAGGTAGCGCTGAAATTGAATAAAAAGGCTAACCCTCAGCCAGTTGCGTTCATTGTAAACACAGTTGTAGAAAAACTTAACGAGGGAGGCTTGACTGAACGAATAAAACGCTTTGATCTCGATGATCCTTCAGGGCTCTCTGCAGCGTTAACTGAGTTATTGGATTATATAGATAAAGAAGGATTTTCCGATAAGTGAAAGTACTAGGTTCCCGTATTGAAAAAAAGACACGAACATCTCTTAGACTGCCAGCTATCGCTATTGAAATGATTAAAAAATCCATGCTAAAGCAGGGTTATGGCTCCCGCGAACGAAGCAGGTGGATCTCTGAGGCGGTAGAGCAACTGGTAAACAAAAAGGGTTTTTGGGACTTGGTTGCTGAGGAGTTCATGGATAATGGTGAAAACGAAGTAATTCCCCTGACGCTAGAATACCGTATAAGTTCGCTTATTAGTAACGCTGAAGTTCAGGTGAAGGAGGGGAGCAGCAATCAGGTTGTTGATAGAAGCATCATTTTGAGGGCTGCAATAAGCCAACGCCTCATCACAGAGGGTGGGGGGGTAGTGGAATTCTAACCCTTACGCCAACCAATACTTTGGGCGGTTTAATAGGCCAGGGGGACGCTAACTAGGGGATGTCTGGAACAATAATGCGATATAACGTGCGTTTAAGCCCCCTTTTGTGCAGAATAATGATAACCTTTATGTTAGCATGTGGTCATGATTGAAGTTGTTGAATATGAAACGGAAGAGGGTAGAAGGCCGTTTTCTAATTGGTTCTCTTCTCTTGATACTGGGGCCGCACTGAAGGTTAGTCGCTCAGTTGCCCGAATGGAGAATGGAAATTTTTCAAATGTGAAAGCGGTTGGAGGGGGAGTAAGTGAGCTTAAGATTGACTTTGGGCCAGGATATCGCATCTATTTTGGAAAGAACGGCGGTAAGCTAATTATTCTTCTAGGCGGAGGGTCTAAAAAGCGGCAGCAAAATGATATAGAAGCAGCAAAAGATCTTTGGTTAATTTATAAAAAGCGAAAACGGAAGGGTGAGTAAGATGGCGTTAACAAGAAAGTTCAAAAATACGGTGTTAGAGCGTGCTAATGTGGATGCGGACTTCCGACGGGGCTTATTAACTGTAGCGGCAGAGTGCATATTAAATAATGAAACTGATGTTGCGAAATCTTTATTGCGAGATTATGTCAATGCGACGATTGGTTTTAAAGAACTTGGTGTCCTTGTCAATAAAAAGCCTGAAAGTCTAATGCGTATGCTGAGTGAGAAAGGGAACCCGAGTATTGGCAATATCTCTCAGGTGATTTCTGTTGCGCGAAAAAATGAAGGTGTTAATTTTAGTGTGAGTGCAAACTAGCTGGCCCAGGTTGCAATCGTTTTCTTGCCACTGAATAGAGTTAATCACATCTCCACCGGCCTTGTTATGTTATGCCCCCTGTCTGCTCACTGGTATCCGAGTATAACCACGTTTTTTTACTAAGGATCATCCTGCCTGTGCCATTTGACATGGAGATGCTGTTGGCTTCATGCATATTTCTTTTTGTGCTCTTCCTATAGTCTACTCCAATCCCGTAGCGCCCTTGCGCGAGATTAAACAGGTTGACCTCTGCTTTAAATCTATCCAGCCCTTTCTGCGTGTGTACTCGTTCGGCCTGTTTGCCCCTGTATGCCATAACGCTACCTTTGTAATTTATAATTCTGTTTTACCAAGAATATGCACTGTATCTCTAATCCATTATTTTTTTAAATAAATTGCGCTAAAATACTTCACATAATATATGCACTTTATTTAAAAATAACCTGGCGCTAGAATACCTCTAGTACTTAAAAATAAGGGATTTTTTGTGAGCATAGATTACCAAGTTTTGACGATCAGCAAAGACAAGCTGTATCCCAACTCGGGGCAACCCAGAAAACATATAACTGATGAAGTGATTGAAGCCCGGAGGCAGCAGCTAGAGCAGGAGGGGCAGCTGACACCGATACTGGTGTTCCCTGCAGGCAGTGATGGGCGGCATGAGCTGGTGGATGGTGAATGCAGATGGCGAGCAGCATTGGCTTCCGAGACCATTGAATGTTTAAGTGCGCAAGTTTACCAGGGTGATAGAGAGGATGTTGGCGGCCTGGTTGTGACACAGTTATTGCGAAATGATGATGGATCGGAGCCGCTAACTGCTCTAGAGAAAGCAGTGTCTTACGAGCGCCTAATTTCTCACTTGGAAGATGATGACGAAAAGGGCAGTGCGTTGAAGCAAGCAGCGGATCGTCTGGGCATGGATTACACAGAGTTCACCCGCGCCCTGAAGGTGGCAGAAATGTCTGAAACGCTTTCAGAGTTTGTCTTGGAAAGGGGGATAGATGACCGGCGTGTGATTAACGGTTTAATGCGTATTGAGCGCATGGATTCTAAGGAGCGGGTTGACGTTCTGTTTGATCAAATACGGCAGAATGACCATCGAAAAGGGCAGCAAGAAGGAACCTTGAGTACGCGAGAAATAGTGGCTTCTGCATGTAAGGATTTGAAAGAGGGGAGGGCGAGTCAAAAGCGCATCACTAAAGACAAGGTTAAGCGTAAGCTTGCCGCACGAAAAATACAGCTAAAGGAGAAAGACGGAGGCGTTCAACTGGTGATTGAAACCCCGCGCGAGATTATTACATTTGATGTAGATTCTGAATACGCTGCGTTGTTAGGCGCTGTTGATTTTGGTGCTCTAGATATCAGTGATTAGTGATCGTAGTCATGATTACTCGTTGCCAAGAGCTTGGCGTGTAAACAGTAATTTTTTCTTTCTCTACTACCCCATCGCAAGGTGACCTGATATTTCAAGTGAGCGACCTGGTTAGCTGAACTTATCGTCTGGAAAGTGAAATTGGTCTAGCCCAATTTCACTTTTTGGCTGGAGTTTTCTGCGGCACTGAAAGGACTGCAAGGCACGACCATTCGGCGCTACGATTTTTTCTTTCCCTGCCGCCCCGCCGCGAAGCGGCTGCGTTTTAAGCCCAGCTATCGCCCAAGATTGACCTCTCATCGTATGCCTATAAAGCCCGAACAGGAATAACCAATCAAGTGACTCTGAAAGAAGAGCAGATAGCATTACTCGTAACCTACGTTATATGAGCATTGCTACATACCAATCGCAACTAATGTTGCTAAAAGAAAAGTGCCAAGACCACCATGAAACCTAGCTTTTAGGCGTATTCTGATATATTCTTTTTGGTATTCTAATGGAATACAAGAGAATATATCAGAATACAAGGTATTCCAATATATGAACTAAAACAAAAACAAAAGGTTAAGCATGTCCGACACCACAAAAGTCTCATTCAGTCTCGATAATAAACTGCTGCGCGAAGTAACGCGCCTCATGGACACCACGCCAAAGCAAAATCAAACCCAAGCCCTCAATCAACTTATCGAACGAGGACTTCACGCAGAAAAGGAACTCTTGCAGCTTCGCCAGCGAGAAGAATATGTCCTGCTCAAAACACTCCACATGATGCGGATTTTGGCGTCATCAAGAGGGGATGACTTTCTTCAACAAGTGGATGCCCAGTTTGAGACTGAACTGGCAAACATGAAAGAAATGATTTACGAGCAAGGGATGGATTATGTCAACGGATGACTACAAAGGCTTTAAGCGTTTCACCAATGAACTATCAAAAAAAGGCGCAGCTTTTGCCAACCGGGTGTGGTTTTTTTTGGCTGTTTTTGTCATTACCTTTATTCTCATTTTTTATTCTTTTGGTGATAAGCGCCATATTAATAACGCTGGGGTAGGTGTTGTTGCTCAGCTGCTTGTTGAGATAAACAAAGGTGATACGAGTTTGCTCTACATGGATGCTGCAAATCAGAAAACCCGCTTTAACGCTCAGCACTACGGCCAGCTTTCAGAATTAAAAATAGCCCGTTTACATACCACCAAAATGGCTCTGGCAAGCCTTGCTTGTGCGTTGCTTTTTGCAGCGCTTTCTACGCTGCTTTTTGTACGTTTTTTCAGTTCAACATATGAAAGGCAAAAGAAGAAAAAAATACGCCTACGTGGCGCTGAGTTTCTAGAGGCAGAAGACTTTGCGCAAGTGATCAAAAAGGAGGGCCTTGGTTCCCCTTATCCTCTGGGCAATATTCCCTGGTTGAATGAAAAAGTGGCGCGGCACTTATACCTGAGTGGGGATACAGGGGTAGGTAAATCTCAAGCTCTTATGGACATATTACAGGTGATTAGAGGGCGAGGGGAAAAAGCCATTTTATTGGACAAAAATGGCGAGCTGCTTTCTCATTTTTACGACCCCGAAACGGATTTTATTTTAGGGCCATTTGATGAGAGGTCGGAGAACTGGACGCCCTTTTTGGAGGGCATGGAAGAAGTGGATTTTGAGCGAATGGCCAAGTCTTTTATTCCAGTAAATTCCACCGGCAGTAAAGACGATCATTGGCCGGAAGCCTCCGTTACCGTGTTTTCAGCCTTGCTCTATCAGGTTTCCAGGGGCGAAGAATTCACCGGCAGTATCAATGACATACTTACCAAGTTACTGGAATCCACCAAATCGGTAGAGACTAATCTGCTGGGGCATGAGCGAGAAGTGGTCAAACGCGGCCTTACTGAGTTGATCAATGGCACCCTGGCATCCTTAGTTGTAGATAACAATTCGCCTGAACACGCCTCCTCAGTGATAGCCTCAATTGTGCCAAAAATACGCGCACTTCGTTACTTAAGAGGACTTGAAAATAATCGTGACTTTTCGATTCGGGACTGGATAAAAAATGACGACCAAAAGGGTTGGCTTTTTATCCGCGTATCAGAAGAAGAAATGGACGCTGCAGGGCCTCTTGTCACCGCCTGGTTTGATACGGTTATCAAGGCCATATTGAGCCTGAAACCCTCCAAAGATCGAGTGATTTGGAATGTGATTGATGAACTGCAATCACTGGGGAAAATCAATAGTCTCAAGACAGCATTGAACGAAGGGCGCAAGCACGGCTTGAGAAATATTTTAGGTTTTACTTCCGCCAATGAGCTAATGAGTATCTACGGAGAACACAGCGCCAAAGCCATGCTTTCCCAGTGCAATACGAAACTGGTATTTCAAACCGACGAACCAACCGCCGCAAAATGGAATGCCGAATTACTCGGAATGGAAGAAGTCGTTACCGAAAACGAGAGCCTTAATTTTGGAAAAAATGATAGCCAGGGGATGAGCGAACAGCGTACTGATAAGTACCTTATTATGCCCAGCGAAGTACAACGCTTGCCCGCGTTTACTGCCTACCTAAAGTTCTCTGGTGATTACCCGGTAACGCAGATTAAAACCACTTACACGGATAGGGAAATCATTGCCGAAACCAGTGCGCCACGCAAAATGCCGCCGCCTTTAGTGGTTGAGCAAAAGGTTATTTTGCCCAATGAGGTAGAAGATAATGAAAGTGATTTTCTCGCCTATGAGCCGCTTATTTAGGGAAGATTTAAGATGCTGACCATTGCAAAAGGCACCAACGATGCGGATGTTTATTTCAGTAAAGATAACTATTACACGGTTGGAGAGGGGCTAGAACACAGCCAATGGCGTGGCCAAGGTGCTGAATATTTAGGGCTGGAAGGGTGCATTCACCCCGGCCAGTTCAATGCATTATTGCGTGGCGAAGTCGATGGCACCCGGCTAGGGCGGGTTGTAAAAGGCGAACGGAAACACCGTTCTGGTTGGGATTTGACGTTCTCTGCGCCCAAGTCCCTGTCTATTCTCAGTGAGGTATACGGCGTCGATGACTTACGCCTGGCCCATGAAAAGGCGGTAGAACATGCCCTGCTTGCTTGTGAAGGATTGCTGGATACCCGACTAACACAAGGCGGAAAAACACAGCGCGTGGCCACCAATAATGGTGTATTTGCCACCTTCACCCATGATGTGAATCGAAATCTCGATTGCCAGCTGCACACTCACTGTTATCTACTCAATATGACCCGTAGCGCACATGGCTGGCGTTCACTGTACACCGAGCGTTTATTTGCATCGCAACGCAAAAAGCAACTTGGCCAGGTGTATCGCTCTGCATTAGCGGTGCTATTAAAAGACGCTGGCTATGACCTGGTGACTCAGCGTGACCCCTCACTGTTTGAAATTAAGGGTGTTCCCCAGGGTTTAATGGACGAGTTTTCTACTCGCTCTAAAGAAATCGAGGACTGGTTTAAAACCAACAAAATCCCCTACGATCCCGTCATGGCAAAAACCGTTGCCCTTATGTCTCGTAAATCCAAGAAGGCCATTCCGAGAGAGGAACTGTTTCCGATTTGGCAAGAAAGGGCCGCTCCCTACGGATTCGATCCGGCTATTTTGAAGATTGATCGTCCTTCCTCGCGGCCCGTAAAGCAGATAGAACCTACAAAGCAGATAAAGACCTCTACACAAACAAAAGAAGCAGTGGCAAAGGCACTGCAACATTTGTCTGAACGGGAAATGGGGTTTACCCACGAAACACTGAAAAAAGATGCCCAGTCATTTGTTTTGGGGGAGGTCTTGTTTGTCGATATTGAAAAGGAAGTGGCGCGGCTTACTCAGCGCGGAGACTTGCTACCAGCGCGTCAGGATTCAGAAAACGTACACATAGACAAACCGCTATGGACAACCCCCGCGATGAAAGCGCTAGAGGCGAGCCTGGTGCAGGCGGTGGGGCAGGGTAGGGGTATTGGAAAACCCCTGGTAAAAGCCGACTACGCAGAAAAAAGGCTTTTAAAAACCCACCTTAATGACCAACAACGGCAGGCTATTTTAGCCTCTCTCACTTCTGTGGATCGTTTTGCCGCAATCCAAGGTGATCCAGGGGTGGGTAAAACCACGGCGTTAAAAGAATACAAAGCTATCTTGTCCAAGAAGGGCTATGAAGTGCTGGCCATGGCACCGAATTACCAAGCGGTGAATGAGCTTTCTTCCAGTCTTGGGGTAACTGGTATGACGGTAGACCGCTATCTGGCAGACCCCAACAGCAAGAAACTAGGCCGTGCGTTTAAGCAACAAGTGTGGATTGTGGATGAGGCTTCGATGTTGGCCACCGACCGTGTTGTGGCTCTAATGGAAAAAGCCAAAGAGAGAAAGGCGCGTGTACTCCTTGTAGGGGATCATCAACAGCTAGAAGCGGTGGGGATTGGTCGTGGTTTTAAACACCTGCTTGATGCAGGTGTAGACGTGAGCCTTTTGAATCAGTGGCTACGGCCTAAAACAGAGTTGATGAAGGACGCCTTTAAGCTGGTCATGGATAAAGACTACGGCGGCACGATTGGATTATTGAATAGCGCTGGAAATGTATTAAGCATCAAAAATGAAAATGATGCTATTGAAGGGTTGTCCAAGCAGTGGTTAGGGATGGACTTTAAAGAAAGGGCGGCCACCCAGATTATTGCGCCTACCAATGAGCAGTGCCAGGCTATTAATCAGACGGTGCGTTCCGGCTTACAGGAACGGGGAGACATTGGAAAAACAGACTACCGTTATGACGTCTTCACCGACAAGCACATGACCAAAGAGCAGCAGTGTAACGTTCCCTTCTACAAGACCGGGGATGTACTGCGCTTTAGTAGTGAGCACCTAGCGGTCGGCAAAAAGAAACGCGACTGCATCGCACGCAATGAATACTTTAGCGTGATCGGGTTAAATAAAGAAACCAATACCCTGGCACTAAAATCGAAAAAGACGGGGCGCACCCTGTTCATTGACCCCGCTAAAACTGGCGGTAGGCAGGCGGGGGGCATCCAGGTATTTAACCCGCAGCCTATAAAGGTTTCCAGTGGTGACAAATTGCGTTGGCTGGATAACTCCAACAAGCTTGGCCTAAAGCGTAATACTGAATTAACGGTTAAGCGCCTCAGCGACAAGTGGATTAGGGTAGAAACCAACAAGGGCGAAAGTCTCAAGCTTCCCCTGGATGACTTGAAGCACATGCACTTCGATCATAACTACGCAAAAACCGCGTACGGTGTGCAAGGTGCGACGAAGACCCGTGTAATCGCGCTGATGAATAGTTGGCGAATAAATACCACGAATGCCCGCTCCTTTATGGTCGCGGTTACTCGTGCGACCCACGATATTACGATCTATACGGACTCCCCAAGTAAGCTTATTGATGGGCTGAATTCACGCACCGGGAATAACACTGAAGCACTGACCAAGCCTGAATTCACTAAAGCTGTGGAACGCACAAAGCCCGCGCCACCTTTGGAGAAGGAGAGAGTCAGGCAGCGGCTTATTTAAAAGGGGAATGCCTGGATATAGCGCACAAGGTTGGCTCTACATATAGTGTTTTTCTCTTTCGGTATAGTGCGCTAGTATGAGATTCCGTATAGTTAACTGTTATGTGTAAAAAGGATAGTAAATGGATTTATTGAAAATTGGATTTTTAATATTAATTGTATTGTTGCCATTCATATATATTGGTTGGGCCGCATTCCAGTTAAAGAAAGAATTTCCAGAAATAAGTCATGTATGGAATTGTCTTAAAAGCTTCGATAAATTCTCAATAAAAATTGGTTTTATACTAATAATTCCTGTTCCAGCTCTAAAGTCATCTCCATATCATGATGAATATTTGGCATCATTAGCAATCGAATTGCTTCCGGCTATTGCAACAGGGTTTCTTGTTAATGGAGTTATTGTCTATGCTAAAACAATGCACAAATTTAATGAGAAAGACACATAACAGGTCATTTAAATTTGCAGGGTAAAAGCCAGCCCTACTTGGACGCCGCAAAAAACGCGGCGCCATTTAATTCAAACGTTATAAGCCTAAAAGCAGGGCAGATGACAGGTAATCGCGTAAATAGGAACATTTTATGATTAAGGCAGAGTATTTACGTTTTCTGCAAACGCTTAACACCGCTGCTGTCCCCCCAGAAATACGGAAGTTAGCGAATTTGATACTGGCGAACCTGGATGATCTTGCCCCCTTGGGCACACATCAAGGCCAGCGCATTAAGTGTATGGTTGCGCTGGCACAGGCACACTGGGATACATCAAGTGCAGTGATTCAGCCTTTACCCGAACAAGTTGCTGAGCAGATTTCATCTATAACTCAGATTAAAAGCCTAACCGTCGGTCCATTTCGTGGTTTTTCCAGAAAAGAGGTGTTTGATTTGGATAGCCGTTTGGTGCTGATATACGGCCCTAATGGCACTGGCAAGTCAAGTTTTTGTGAAGCCCTGGAATATGGTCTGTTAGGCAATGTGGCAGAGGCTGAGAATAAGCGTTTTCGCGATCAGCGAGAGTATCTTAAAAACGTCTACGTGAACCGCTTTGAGAGACCAGTTATTACAGGTTTAAACGATCAGGGGCAAGAGCTCCCCGTTCATTCAAAAGAGGAGCTCTATCGCTTTTGTTTCGTTGAAAAAAATCGTATTGACAGCTTTTCAAGAATTGCCGCCCAAGCGCCTGCAAAACAAACCGAGTTAATTTCAACATTATTTGGCTTAGATTCCTTTAACGAATTTGTGCGCAATTTCACCACAGAAATTGATACTAGATATATCGATCTGATTGGGGTGAAATCTGCCCAGTTAACGCAAAAACGTCAATCACTTGCAGGAGATCAACAAAAGGTAGTAACTAATACTGAAGAGTTACAAACACTGGCTACAGAAGAATGCGAGCTAGCAAATCAATACCGAGAAGGTTGCAGCTTTAACCAAATGGTTATCGAGATAAACGGTGGCGTTCAAAGTGCGGGTGAAATTCGGCGGATTGAATTAGAAGTTCAACAGCCTCAAGCCATGAAGTCTGCTTTATCTGTAACCAGTTTAAATGGACTGTGGCAGGAAATATATAACGATCTCGCTGAACTAAATCTCAAGTGTCAAGAATTGGCAAGCGCTGGGCAGCAAGTGTCATTTAAAAGTTTGTACGAAGCTGTAACTCAAGTACAGTCGAGCAGTCCTGATAGTTGCCCAGCGTGTAAAACGCCACTTGGACAGGCAGTAGTGAATCCATACTCATACGCTGGTGAGGAGCTGCAAAAGCTGCAACATTTATCTCTCCTGCAAGAAGCATCGCAACAATTAGATCTGCGGATTAATCAGTCACTTTTTGCACTGACAAAAATATTAGATACTTGTTGTAGTCGATTTGCACCAAATGTGCTTACCCACTACCAAGTTGCCCCTAATATTCAGGCCAATGTTGACTGGTGGAATAGCTTACACCAGCCTATGCAGGACAAGTCTACCGCATGGCAGCACCTGCAGGCGCAGGTTACTAAACTTGAAGAAAGCGATAGGGTGGTTGATCAGGCTGCTAAAATTCGGTTAAGAAAACAAGAAGAACTTCAACGCTTACGTGAATTCGCCCGCAAGATTACCGTGCTACAAACTCGTAGACATACTGCTCAGCAGGCACTGACAGCTGCTCAGCAGGCAATCACCAACTTCGATACTGACAACGCCCAGCTAATTGCTGAGGTGGAAGCCGAGACAGTTATCGTTGCAAGAAATCAGTCTATTGCAGTTTCTTATAGAAACTTTGTCACAAAACTGAATGCCTACAAGGATACTCTTCCAGGTCAGCTTGTTGCTGACCTAAGTGAGATAGTCGTCATGCTTTACAACGCATTCAACAGGAATGACTCTCAAGATGAGAAGTTGGCAAAAGTAAAGCTACCATTGGCTCAGAATCAACGTCTTGAAATATCTTTTCAGCGTAATCCTCAACAGTTTTATGACGCATTACATGTACTTAGCGAAGGGCATATTCGCTGCACAGGGCTTGCAATACTGCTCGCAAAAAATCTGAAAGAGAATTGTCCATTTTTGATATTTGATGACCCAGTAAATGCAATAGATGACGATCACAGAGAATCCATTCGAAGAACATTGTTTGAGGATCAACATTTTTCTAACAAACAAATATTATTGACCTGTCACGGAGAGGAGTTTTTCAAAGACATCCACAACTTACTCCCTGCGCAGTCTGCTGCTCAATCACGGTCGTTCGCTTTCTTGCCACGCCAAGATGAGACACATATTCGCGTTGATTTTGACTGTGCACCACGTAATTACATTATTGCAGCAAGGGGACATTTTGATCGAAATGAAATCAGAGATGCGCTGACAAAGTCTCGCCGAGCGCTCGAATCTTTGACAAAGGGTAAGATATGGCAGTATGTACATAAGCATGGTGATGGAAATCTAAGTTTAAAGTTACGCTCCCCAGCGGCTCCAATTGGGCTACGAAATATTTCCGAACAACTCAAAGCGAAGATTGGCAAGGGCGACTTCGGTGATCAGAATAAGAATCTTGTTTATGATCCAATAGACGCATTGCTCGGGTTAAATGGTGATTCGCGTGAATGGCGTTATTTTAATAAGGGGACGCACGAAGAGAATGATAGGGCTGAATTCGATAGGAGTTCAGTATTAGTAATAATTTCTGCGCTAGAGTCTCTAGACCGGGCATTATAGAAACGTGAAGTATGAGAAATAAAAATCTATAACCACTGCGGTTAATCGATGCGGCACGGCGTTATCTTTAATAAATTACAAATCGAAGAAACGATATGGGAGTATGGGCAGAAGGCGCTTTTGGAAATGATACTGCGTGTGACAGGGTTGATGATTTTTCAGAAAATCTGAGTTTAGATGCTGTTAAGAGCGCAATAGATTGTGTTGTAAAGTCGGACGAATACCTTGATTCTGATGAAGCATGTGAAGGACTTGTAGCTTGTGAAATAGTCGCGAGATTAAAAGGTAACTGGGGTGAAAAAAGTGCTTATTCTGAAGAGGTTGATAAGTGGGTGGGGTCAATAAATACTCAGCCAGGTTTAGAGCTGGTTGAAGCAGCAGAAAATGCTATCACTCGAATATTAGGCGAAGATTCAGAGCTTCAGGAACTCTGGAATGAGGATGGAAAAAACGAAAAATGGCACTCCCAAATGAATGATTTACTTGTAGTAGCTCAGACCTGATCTGACAGTCGTCTATCGCCTTCACGCAAACTCCTTGAAAAGCTCAATCTGCAAAATTAACCTCTGCAGAAAGCTATCGATATTAATTCTCGCGTTTAAGTTCTTGGGGCAGTTAGAGAAATATATTGTCAGTAGGCGGCGTATTCCTACAATTGCTTGGTCTCCAGTCTCTTTGAAACTCCGAAAGCATAAATTTACGCAAAGTAGCACTTTACGTAAATGTAAAATGTGCGTATTGTGATTGGGTCGCGTAATAATTAGGCCTACGTAGGAGGTATGCTATGGAATTCAGACACGCTAGTGCAGCAACAGAGACAAACACGAAAAACCGCGATTACTTGACGAAAGAACTAAATGATCCGGTAGAAGGTCGAGCCGCATTTGAAGAGGTTGTAGCCAGGTTGGGTAACACTGTTGATCATTTCCCTGACTGGCACCCGATACTGAAAGCATCTCCAAGCAAGAATCGCCATAGTGCTTCAATTTCGACTTTAGATGCCTACAGTGGCATCGATCACACTGTTCTTTTCGTGCGCGGGTTTGTAACTTGTCCCTACTCAGAAAAGGTAGCCAACAAACTAGTCGATTCAGTCAATAAAATCCCTAAGCTTCATGCTTGTCGCTTGGATACTCCCCTATATAGCGACAATGCTTTTCCTGTATTAGTTGAAGCTAGGGATGTCGTGCTTGAGGCAGACGGAACTATACGTAGTCGCGATGCCTTACTTTGGCATACAAAAGAAATGCTTGATTTTGCCCATGATGCGGATGTCGCTGAAACTTGGTGGAATTTGAGGGCAAACATTCTTGGTAGTCCCCATGGGTCGCGTTCATCTTTATTGGTGAATCAGCACACTGGCGGGCACATGCGAAAAATATTAGAAGCATTGAATAATAGTGGCATGTATGGCCCCGTTAAAGAGTGGTCATTAGAAATGCTTTCAGAGAAGAAAAGAAAAACAATTAGTGAGACCCTTATTAGTGCGGCAGTGAACAACTGGGAAAAGGGTAATGATAAGTTTGAATTTGAGCTAAGGGGCGAGATTTGCACAGCCGAAATTCGTGATACTTGGGATGGTGGAGATGAGCTTTCCGTTAGGGTAACGATTGGAGATTTAGATTTGTTTACTAAAGGCTCTTACTTTCCAAAAAAGAAAACCCTTGAAACGTTTGACCCAAATGGAAAGCGCGTACTAGCAGAAAAGTTTTTATGATCTTTATATTTAGATGTTAGGCGATAGCCGACTGTCAGATTAAATCTGAGATCACCTATTTTAAAGTGTCTGATCAGATTTAATCTATTACAACTTATTTTGAGATTTTATTCGAGCTTAGTATGCTCGCTATTTACCCAGCCAATTTTACCTTTGCAATTACCATCAATAATTTGAACCTGTTTAAACTGTAGATATCCTTGGCTGGAGACTTTTCCGGTTGGATGAAGCAGAGTTCCTTCAATAGCATGACTACAGATATGCTTTGACTTATCCGCTACTGCCATCAGTTCTGGCTCAGATACGATGGTAGTGTGATTTTTTATCATTAATTGGCGGCCTTTAATATCATCTGCATTAGCGGTTAAGGCAGCAACAAATCCTATGGTTGTTAAGGTCGTTAAGCCCCATAAATTAATTTTTTTCATCATGTTTAGTTCCTTTAAATAGGTGAGCTGTTGTGATTAGACGCTAACTTTTAGCGGATGACAAGGGTGTTACCCTGGTAATACTTGTCATGTTATTTTTCAGTCACGATGACGAGCAGGGCGGTTTAACGGGCTTTATCGGGTTCGCTAATCGCTCATCCCTTCGGGACCGGCCCTATCAATCCCTACCGCCTTCCGCTTCCGCTCCAGCGCTCCGCTTGGCATATAAAGCCGTTGTGTCTATCGACACACTCTGATGGCCAGTTAAATCACTGGCCGTTTATGGCTTTGTCCTGGCCGTCAAACTTAAGTTGCCGCTGTATATCCTGGGCCACACTCTCTCGCCGCTTTACTTTCGTGATTCATGTTCCCGTTTCCCAGGGATTCAATAGTAAAGCCTTCGGCCCTTCCTCACCCGTTCAGACTCACTCGCTGCGCTCCCTCCCTTAGCTGCGGCTTCCGGTGAGGCTATTGAATCCCTGGCAAACGCTCTCTGATATGAACACGAAGCGACGAGAGAGCATGGAATTACCCCAGGAGAAACAGCTATGAACAACACTCAAGTAAAAAACGACGACCAAAACAAATCAAATTCAAAAGAATCCCTCCGGGGGGAAGCTCCTCAAGAGCAGGGGGTTAAGGGCAAAAAAACCAAGAAAATAAATCCTGAAACGTTAGCGGCTAGACAGGCTTTGATTGTCATGAGCCAAGAGGCCCAAGATATGATGGAAATGGCAGAGGGTGGCATGGAATTAGAAGGGTTTGAGGGCTGCGAAAAAGTAAACGATTTTTTGTTGGTGATGCATCAGCAAGCTACCGGCTGCGAAATGTTTAAAACTTTCCATGATTGGAAAAAGGCGGGTTACAGGGTCAAAAAGGGATCAAAGTCATATCGGGTTTGGGGTTCACCTTTGAAGGCTAAAAAGCAGGGCGAAGAACAGCAGGCAAAGCCAGCGCCAGAAACGGAAAGCAAAAACGATGCTGAAAAAACCTTTAAATTCTGGCCTATGTGTAGCCTGTTTACAGAAAACCAGGTTGAACCCATCGAGGGCGGCGAAGAATCCCAGGAAGTCGAAAAACAG
>Ga0209121_10000508_pt1 | contig 41108 bp, 37 predicted proteins | sample Cruoilmetagenom3_FD_187292 | JGI IMG/M metagenome (GOLD analysis project Ga0209121, IMG submission 187292) | Oil polluted marine microbial communities from Coal Oil Point, Santa Barbara, California, USA - Sample 3 (SPAdes) (version 2) | ecosystem: Environmental > Aquatic > Marine > Oil seeps ... | reverse complement strand
AGATAGTCCAGATGACACAACTGTAAATGACACGAGTGATGATGATGATGATATGGATGGAAACACGACGGATGATCCAACAGAAACACTAATAGCAGAGGATCCAAGTATTGAAGCTGTAAAAACAGTAATGATTAGTAACGATGTATTACCAGTAGGAATAAGTGTGGGTGATGAGATGACCTATACAATAACAGTAACTAATACAGGTAATGTAAGTTTAGACAATGTGTCCATAGCAGATACTTTTGTAGATGCCAATGGTAACCCATTAGTATTAACATCAGGCCCAACATTTGTGAGTGCCGATGCAGGAAGTTCAGAAGGAGATTTACAGGTAGGTGAAATTGCAACTTATACAGCAACATATATTGTTGAGCAAGATGTTATTGATATAGGTGGCTTTAGCAATAGTGTCGTAGCGAGTGGAGATAGTCCAGATGACACAACTGTAAATGACACGAGTGATGATGATGATGATATGGATGGAAACACGACGGATGATCCAACAGAAACCATTATCATTCCTAATCCTAGTATAAGCTTAATTAAAACAACATTACCGTTAGAAGATACAAATGGAGATGGAATAGAAGGTAGCTTAGGTGATTTTATTTCATATGTATTTGTTGTTGAAAATACAGGAAATGTAACACTTACGAATATTGAAGTTCAAGATGTATTACCTGGATTGAATTTAGTAGGTGGACCAATACCTCAATTAATTCCTGGTGAAATTGATAATACAACATTTACTGCGACTTATGAAATAACTCAAGCTGATTTAGATACAGGAAGTGTTACAAATTCGGCTACAGTTAGTAGTGAAGCACCTGGAGGTGATATAGTTGATCCAACGGATGATGTTGTTGATACAAGTGATGATCCAAATGATACAAATGAAAATGATAATAATGGTGATGGAGAACCAGATGATCCAACTGTAACACTTCTTAATTCAATCTATGATTTAGATATTGTTAAAGTTGTAGATGAATTAGAGCCAGTAGTTGGTGCTGAAGTTACTTTTACAATTGAAGCGGCAAATATTGGAAATGTAACGGCAACAGATATTGTTATTAGTGAACAAATACCTAGTGGATATGTATTTGAATCTGCTATAACTACAGCAGGAACATATTCAGAGTTTGATGGAGAGTGGACAATTGCTCAACTTAATCCAGATCAAGTAGAAATACTTCAGATTACTGTTGAAGTTCTAGGATTTGGAGATTACTTAAATACCGCATTTATACAAAGTTCTGTAGGTGGTGTTGATATTAATCTTAGTAATGATGAGGATGATGCAGTGGTTGATCCAATTTGTTTAACAGTATATAATGAATTTTCACCAAATGATGATTTTGTAAATGAGACCTTCGTTATAGATTGCTTAGAGCGTTATTCAAATAATAAGCTCGAAGTTTATAACAGATGGGGAAATATCGTCTATTCTAAGAAAGGCTATAATAATGATTGGGACGGAAGTACTAATGGTAGAGTCGCAGTAAATCAATCTGATAAATTACCTGTAGGTACATACTATTATGTGTTAGACTTAGGAGATGGCTCAGATCCACTAGTAGGATGGTTATATTTAAACAGATAAATCTAATTAACACTGACTTATAAAATATATTAAAATGATACATAAATCATCAGTAATAAAAGGATTAATAGTTTTAGTATTTGTACTAATTAGTGCTATTAGTTTTGCACAGCAAGATCCGCAATACACGCATTATATGTACAATACATTGAGTGTTAATCCTGCATATGCTGGACAAAGAGAAACACTTAGTGTTGTTGGGATACATAGAAGTCAATGGGTTGGAATTGATGGCGCACCGCAAACACAATCATTAGGAATTCATTCGCCGTTACGTAATGAACGTATTGGATTAGGTCTAAATATTGTGAATGATGCTCTTGGTCCAGTGAGAGAAACTTATCTAGATGCTAACTTTTCATATACAATACCATTAAACGCTAATGATCTAAAATTATCTTTTGGGGTAAAAGGAGGGTTTCATAACTTACAATCAGATTGGTCGTTAGGTATTATTCAGCAAGTTGGTGACCCTACCTTTAGAGATAATTTAAGTACATGGTCTCCAACTGTAGGAGCAGGTTTATATATGCATACCAGAAAATGGTATTTAGGTTTGGCTGTACCTAATTTTTTAAAGACAGAGCATTATGATGATATTCAAGTTTCATTAGCTTCAGAACGAATGCACTTTTATGCTATAGGAGGCTATGTTTTCAACTTAAGTGAGAAAACAGAATTAAAGCCAGCTTTTTTGGTAAAAGGAGTTTCTGGTGCCCCATTAATTGCAGATGTTTCTGCTAACTTTTGGTTTCAAAAGAAACTTACAGCAGGTATAGCTTATAGATGGGATGATTCTGTTAGTGCTTTAGCAGGTTTTCAAGTAACTCCTGGCATGTTTGTTGGGTATAGTTATGATATGACGACTACTGGATTAAATAATTACAATAGTGGATCACATGAAATTACATTAAGATTCGAAATTAAAAGATTAGGTAGAATTTTATCACCACGTTTCTTCTAAAAATATGATTATGAAAAAAATATCGAAATATATATTACTAACGCTTGCATTTGTATTATCCTTTTCTGCATTTGCACAGAATGGTAAAATACAAAGTGTTAAAAATGACTATAAGGATTTTGCTTATGTAAAAACGAGTGAAGTCTTATTAGAAGTTGCAAATAAAGGTTATAAATCCGTTGATTTGTTCCAGAAATTGGGAAATTCTTATTATTTCAGAAATGAAATGAAGTATGCTGCTAAATGGTATGGTGAGTTAATGGCTCTTGAAGAAGTAATTGATGCAGAATATTATTTTAGATACGCATTGGCATTAAAAGGAATTGAAGATTATGAAGGTTCTGATAAATGGATGGCTAAATTCAATGAATTAAAACCAGATGATTCTAGAGGGCGAGCATTTGTTTCTAAAGTAGATTATAAGGTAGTAATAGAAGATCAGAGTAGAGATGATATTGATGTTATAAACCTAGATATAAATACAGAGTTGTCAGATTTTGGAACTACAGAATATGAAAACGATATTGTATTTGCTTCAGCAAGAGGTGGTGGACGAAAATACAGATGGAACGAACAACCTTATTTAGATGTTTATTCTTCAGAAAAAAAGGAAGATGGTAGTTTTGGTGAAGTAAAAGAGATTGAAGGTAAAGTAAATACTAAGTATCATGAATCTAGTGCAATATTTTCACCTAATGGGAAATATATGTTTTTTACAAGAAACAACTTCTTTAGAATGAAATATAAAGAAGATGAAACAGGTATTAATCGTTTGCAATTATATAGAGCAACTTTAAGTGAAGATGGTTCTTGGGACGAAATACATAAAATTCATTTTAATAGTGAAGATTATAGTGTTGCCCATCCAGCTTTAAACTTAACAGGATCTAAATTGTATTTTGCCTCAGATATGCCAGGAACATTTGGACAATCCGATATCTTTGTTGTTGATGTTAATGACGATGGTACATTAGGAGAGCCTGAAAATTTAGGACCTTCAATAAATACTGAAGGGCAAGAGTCTTTTCCATTTATGAATACTAATGGTGATTTATATTTTTCATCAAATGGATATCCTGGTTTGGGTGGATTTGATGTTTTTAAATCAAATAATTTAGACCAAAAAGTAAAAGCAAGTTCTAATCGAAATTTTCCAATTGAAAATATAGGTGAGCCAGTAAATAGTTCTTTTGATGATTTCGGATACTACGAAAATTTAGTAACTAAACGTGTTTATTTTAGTTCTAATAGAGAAGGTGGAAAAGGAAGTGATGATATCTATACATTCGAGATTACAGAGTGTAAACAACTAGTTACAGGTACTGTTCAAGACATAAAAACAAACGAACTTATTCCTAGTGCCACAGTAATATTATTTGACGGAGAAGGTAAAGAATTAGAACGTAAAACAGTTGGTGATGATGCTGCTTTTGAATTTGATTTAGGATGTAAGATGGAATATATTGTAAGAGGTGAAAAGGAAACGTATGCATCAGACGAAAAACGTTTTACTACTCCAATGAAGACACAAGATTTGAGACTCCAATTGTTATTAGAGAAGGATGAACAAGAAATAGAACCTTGTGATGATTTAGCTAAGGTATTAGATATTCCAATTATTTATTTCGACTTTGATAAATTCAACATTCGATATGATGCCGAAATAGAATTACAAAAGGCGCTAGCAGTATTGAATAAATATCCAACAATGCATATTGATATTCGTTCGCATACAGATTGTAGAGCAACTATGGCATACAATGAAAGACTTTCTGAAAATAGAGCACAATCTACACGTCAGTATTTAATTGATAATGGTATTGCTGCAGATCGTTTAACTGCTAAAGGCTATGGTGAATCGCAATTAGTTAACGATTGTGGATGTGAACCAACTAATGAGTCTAGCTGTTCTGAAGCAGAACATCAATTAAACAGACGAAGCGAATTTATTATTACAAGTATTAATGGCAAATCGTGTGATGATAAAGAATGATCAATAGAATAAAATAACTTATAAATAGCCGTTTAATTATTTAAGCGGCTATTTTTTATGATAACCTTTACCATTTTTTATGCTTTAGGTGTTAATTTTGCTTTATGACAGAAGAACAAGTAATCTTAGTTGATGAAAACGATAATCAGATTGGACTTATGCCTAAAATGGAAGCGCACGAAAAAGCACTTTTACATCGTGCATTCTCCGTATTCATTTTTAATGATAAGAATGAATTAATGCTTCAGCAGAGAGCTATGCATAAATATCATTCACCAGGTTTATGGACCAATACATGTTGTAGTCATCAACGAAATGGAGAAACTAATTTAGAAGCTGGTAGACGACGTTTACAAGAGGAAATGGGTTTTGTAACCGATTTAGTGGAGTCGACGTCTTTTATCTATAAAGCGCCTTTTGATAATGGTTTAACTGAACATGAGTACGACCACGTGATGATAGGTCATTATAATCATGAACCTATTCTAAATAAAGATGAAGTAGTAGATTGGAAGTGGATGTCATTAGAAGATGTTAAAGTAGATATAGCTTTGCATCCAGAACGATATACGGAATGGTTTAAGATTATATTTGAAAAATTCTACGAATTTATAAACATTAATAAATGAAAGTAACTGTACATAGAAAAGCACATTTTAATGCAGCTCACAGACTCTATAGAAAAGACTGGAGTTTAGAGAAAAATGATGCTGTTTTTGGTTTGTGTAATAACCCGAATTTTCATGGACATAATTACGAATTAATTGCTAGTGTTACAGGTGAAATTGATCCAGAAACAGGATATGTTATTGATGTTAAAATTTTAAAAGCGATTATAAAGACTGAGGTTGAAGATGCATTCGATCATAAAAACTTAAATGTTGAAGTGCCAGAATTTGAAGATTTAAATCCTACAGTAGAAAACATTGCTGTTATTATATATAACAAAATAAAGACTAAATTGGACGCTAAGTTTCATTTAGAGATTACTCTTTATGAAACTCCACGTAATTTTGTAACCTATTCTGGTGAATAGCTAATATGAAAAAACAATTGTATCCATTAAAATTTAAGCCCATTTTAAAAGAAAAAATTTGGGGAGGTGAAAAGCTTAATCAACAACTCAATAAAGACTCTAAGTCTAAAGAATTGGGTGAGAGTTGGGAGATAAGTGCTGTACCAGAAGATGTTTCGGTTGTTATTAATGGCAAGTTAAAAGGTAAATCTCTACAAGAACTTTTAGAATTTTACAAATCCGATTTTTTAGGTAAAAAAAATTACAAACGATTTGGTAATATCTTTCCGTTGCTTATCAAATTTATTGATGCTAAGCAAGATTTAAGTATTCAGTTACATCCAGATGATGAGCTAGCTAAAAAGCGTCATAATTCATTTGGTAAAACAGAAATGTGGTTTGTAATGCAAGCCGACGTAGATGCTAATCTTATTGTAGGGTTTAATCAAAAAGTAGATAAAGAGACCTATTTAAAGCATCTAAAAGATAATACACTCACTCAAATATTAAATTTCGATAAAGTAAAAGAAGGGGATTCATATTTTATTGAAGCAGGTAGAGTACATGCTATTGGAGCTGGAGTGATGTTAGCAGAAATTCAGCAAACCAGCGATATTACTTATCGTGTTTATGATTGGGATCGTGTAGATGCTGATGGAAATGAGCGTGAGTTGCATAACGATATAGCTATTGATGCATTTGATTTTAATATGAAGGATGATTTTAAAATAGTTTACAGGAAGAAAAAAAATATACCAAATAAAATGGTGAGCTGTCCTTTTTTTACTACTAATTTTATCGAAATAGATTCTGATTTAGAAAAAAGAAATAGTAATGATTCTTTCATAATTTATTTGTGTGTTGATGGACAAGTGGAAGTTTCTACTGGTAATTTAAACACAATAATATCTAAAGGAGAAACACTATTAATTCCTGCAGCAATTAAAAACTATATTTTGAAGGCAGATTATGCGAAATTGCTTGAAGTATACGTTTAAAACTAAAAATAGAATTAAAGAAAATAACTAAAAGGATTTAGTATTTTTGCATTTATAAAAACAATATTATTATGGCTAATAAAAGAGATTTAAAAAAAGATATAAATTACGTTTTAGGTGATATTATTGAAGCAGTTTACGTTTGGGAATTAACAAATACTGAAAAACCAACAAAAGAAAGTGATGCTATTATTGATGAGGCTATAGCTACTTTTGATGAGCTAATTACACGTGTTAATGATCGTAGTATTGAAGATAAGAAAGCTCACTTTAAGGCGATTAACGGTGATTTAGAATCTAAAGGTAGAGGGCTTATTGAAAAAATCAATAAATTAAAATAAAAGAGAAATTAGATTTCTGTTTTATTAATTTGACATGATTTTCCTCAGAATGAGGATAATCATTTAGAGTCAATTCAACTTTCTAAACAAAAAAACCAATCTTAATTAAGATTGGTTTTTTTGTCTTTCTGAACTTGATTCAGAATCTAATTTATTTTAAAGACTATGAATTGAGATGTTGAATCAAGTTCAGCATGACAAATTCTCTTGCTATTTTATTATTCCACAGATTTTCTATTCGTTATTACTTCATTTAATTTTTTGCCATAGAATGAATTCTTTATGTTTTCAGTTAAGCCATTATAAACAGAATCAATGTATATAGGATTAGCTGCAGGAATTTCATACAATGCTAAATAAGGTGCTATTTCACTATCCTTATTATTCAGCGCAAACTGAATTGTATAAGAATATTTGCGTTTCATAAGACTATTTGATAATTTATTTAACGAATCTGATAAAATACTGTCCTTAGCTTGTTGCGCTTTTAAGTTGGCTTCAATTAACTCTAAGTTTTGATTATTAAATCGCGACATAATGCCTGTGTACTCTTTTATCAAAGCTTGCTGTTTTGAGCCTGTTATTTTGGCATCAAAATTAAAATTCTTTAATGTTGTGTTGATTTCGGTTACACCTTTATCTGCAAAAAACGGAATATAATGTTCCGCACCATCATTTTTATATAATTTCAAGTAGAGTAATCTAGGTTCATCTAAATCAGTATGCAGAGTAAATTCTGTTTGACCGTTAATTACAAGAGAATCTAAGTCAACAATACTAGAATCTCCATCTTTTTGAAGATATACAATCCCTTTTTTTAAATTTTTAATTTTTCCTTTTAAAGTAAAATTAGATGTTTTGTCTTTGTTACAAGAAACTGTAATTAATGCTAAGAGAATGAGACTTAAGACTTTATTTAGTTTTGACATGTTTTCGCTTAATTAATTGGATTGCAAATATCTTATAATAGTTTTAAAATAGCTAGACTGCTGCAGCTAATTCTAATAAAATTGTACAGCCAATGGCTGCAATTGTTCCTATTGCATAACCAAAAACGGCTAGTAATACACCAACTGTTGCCAATGATGGATGGAAAGCAGATGCTACTATTGGTGCAGAAGCAGCGCCACCAACATTAGCTTGGCTACCTACTGCTAAAAAGAAATATGGAGCTTTAATTAATTTAGCAACACCAATTAAAAGAATGGCATGAATCGTCATCCATACAACTCCGATTCCTATTAAACCAAGGTTGTCAAAAATCATCATTAAATCCATTTTCATCCCAATACTTGCAACAAGAATGTAAATAAAAACACTTCCGAATTTACTTGCACCTGCTCCTTCATAATTTTTAGCCTTGGTATTAGATAATAGTATTGCAATTATTGTCGATATACTAATCATCCAAAAGAATTTAGAACCTAAGAATGTAAATATGTTTCGTGTAGTTGGCGATTCAATACCAGCAACTAAATCTTCAAAGAATGGTGCTAAGTAATTTGAACATAAATGCGCAATGCTTACTGTACCAAAAGCAATTGCAGTTATAATCATTATATCGGTAAGAGATGGATTTCGTTTTACTTTTTCAGAAAACGTTGACATTTTTTCTTTAAGTTCTTCTATGGATGTTGTATCTGCTTTTAACCATTTATTTATACGATCTCTTTTTCCAATACCAATTAAAATAATAGCCATCCATAAATTAGCAACAACTATATCGACAAAAACCATTCCTCCATATTTAGCTTGGTTGTAGCCATAAATTTCTAACATTGCTGTTTGATTAGCACCACCACCAATCCAGCTTCCTGCAAGTGTTGAAAGTCCTCTCCAAACCGCGTCTGGTCCAACACCTCCAACAGTTTCTGGCGAAAAAGAAGCAATTAATAATATAGCTATTGGTCCGCCAATTACAATTCCTACAGTACCAGTAAAGAACATTACAAGGGCTTTCCAGCCTAAATTAAAAACCGCTTTTAAATCTATACTTAGAGTCATTAATACAAGGGCAGCTGGTAATAAATATCGACTTGAAACATAATATAGATTTGAGCTATGTTCTGTAATTACTCCAGTTTCGGAAACTGTTGTCCATTCTGGTGAAATTAATCCTACTGTTGTTAAAACTGCAGGTACCATATAAGCCATAAAAAGACCAGGTACAATTTTATAAAACTTAGACCAGAAGCCCGTTTTAATGGATTCTGTTAAAAAAACAAATCCTAAAGCAAGCATTAAGAGTCCAAAAACAATAGTGTCGTCAGTAAAAATTGGTGATGTGTCCATAGTTGGTTTTTAGTTAACGTCCGCAAAATACCAAATTAAAGCGCATAAAAAAAGTGATTAGTTATAATCACTTTTTATCCTTTGGTTGCTCTTTCTTTTTAGGCTGCCTGTTATGTTCTTTTAGGTATTGCATTAACATCCATTCTATTTGGCCATTGGTACTACGAAACTCATCTGACGCCCATTTTTCAACGGCTTTCAGCATCTCTTCATTGATTCGTAATGCAAAGGCTTTCTTTTTAGACATTGTTATTTTATTTCTTTATTAAATTTAGCATAATAGGTAGCAACTATTCTTTTAGCTTCTTCTTGTTTTTGCGTACCTATTAAAAGTTTTTTACCATTTTTTAATACTAATTGAATTCCGATGTCGCCAGATACGTTGATGGCTTTTCCTTTAGATTTACTCCAGAGTGCACCTCCTTTTAGTCCCCAACCACCATACTCACTCATGGCACTATATGTTCTTATATAGGCATTAGCTAACTCATTCCATTGGATTGTTTTAAAGCCCAAATGAAAAGGAAAGAACTTATAATGAATTCCCTTTTCATCTATTCTTGTACTTAGCTTAAACAAAAATATTATACCAGAAGCCAAAATTAATGTGCTAATGATTATTAATAATTCTGGATTAGAAAAACTGTTTGGATCCTTAATATATGTACCTACTATTATGCCGAGAAGTACTAAGACACTTACTAGGATCAGTATAATTAACCATAACTGATTAAAACGTTGTTCTTCTTTAAATATTCTCATCACCTATTCTTATCTCTTTCTAGTACAACACTAGTCCATCCTTGTCCAATAAAATTAACAGTCCATCCTTCTCTGGCATACTGATTTAGTATATCCTCAAAATTCTGGAATCGTTTTCTAAAACCAACTTTAGGTTGAATCACTTTATATTCTTTCATGTATTTATATTATTTATTTGTCTTCTGTTTTCATTATAGACTACTAAAACTAGGCTTCTAGCTAAGTTATATGTAACAACTTTGACAATTATGTCTTTGTTAGTTTCTACTACACTTGCGATTGTGATGCTTTAGGTATGTTTCTTATTCATCTTAATGATTTAATGTACCTGTGTTTAAAACAGGTGAAGCATCCTTATCTCCGCAAAGCACAACCATAAGGTTACTCACCATCGCTGCTTTACGTTCTTCATCTAAATCTACTACATTCTTTTTATTTAATTCGTCTATAGCCATTTCTACCATGCTTACAGCACCTTCAACAATTTTGTGTCTGGCTGCAACAATTGCTGTTGCTTGCTGACGCTTAAGCATTGCATTTGCGATTTCTTGTGCATATGCTAAGTAGCCAATACGAGCTTCTAAGACTTCAATACCAGCAATAGATAAGCGTTCGTCTATTTCTTTTTCTAAGGCATTGCTCACTTCATTAACACTAGATCGTAGTGTAATATCTTCATCATGTCCTTCGTCAGCAAAGTTGTCATAAGGATACATACTTGCTAGTTTACGAACGGCAGCGTCTGTCTGTACACGAACAAAGTTTTCGTAGTTGTCAACATCAAAAGCTGCTTTGTAAGTGTTTTGTACACGCCAAACCAAAATAGTACTAATCATAACAGGGTTTCCTAGTTTGTCGTTTACTTTAAGGCGTTCGCTATCAAAATTACTTGCTCTTAATGATATTTTCTTTTTGGTGTAAAATGGGTTTACCCAATAGAATCCATTCTTTTTTACAGTACCAACATACTTTCCGAATAATAATAACACTCTAGAACCGTTTGGTTGTACCATTAAAAAACCGAAGGCTAATACTAGCGCAGCAATTATTCCAAATACAGACCATCCCGTTTCCGTTATTGGGATTAATGCAATGCTTCCAAAGAATAATACTAAAAATAAAAATAGCATTAAATAGCCATTTGCAGGGACGATAATTTTCTCTTCTTTCATGTGTTTTGTGTTTAATGTTTTTTAGATGTCACATACAGTTCGCTAATAATCATTCTATGTAAACGATAAAAGCTAGAACATGCTCGTGTCATAATCTAAAATTTAATTGGTTAATAATCATTTAAAATCAATATGATATTAAAATGATATCATAAAGATATAACATATAAGTATGCAAATAGGTATTTTTGTTACAATTTTATTAAAAAAAAGAAAAAATAAAGTTTGGCACGAGCTTTGCAATGTACTAAGTGTAATGAGTATTACGATAGTTACCACAAGGTAACACTACTACAAAATCGTAACATTACATTGGTTGGTTAGTTAGAAAAAAGCATCTCGTGGTTGGGATGCTTTTTCATTTTAGATCTCTTTTTAAAGTATGTTTAAGACGTAATAAAGTCTTTAATACTAGATACTAATTGAGGTGATATTGGTCTGAATGATTCGTTATAAGATTTAGAGTTTTCTAAATCGTCGCCTTCAATTTCAAATAAAACATGATTCATGTTCTCTATAATGGTAAGTGTAGCTTTTTCATTTGAAGTTTTAAGCAATTTAGCTTCACTTTCAGAAACTTGAAGATCTTTTGTACCATTAATAATTAGAATAGGTATTTCTAATGATTTTAATATTTCTGTTGGATTGTATTTTATCCAATTAATCATAAATGGCTGTAAGTCTGGTCCAAATAATGATGCTAATGCTGCAGGATAATCTGTTGTAGTTTTGCCTTCTTTTAAGGTATTTACGATACGTCGTGTTTCTACACCTAACTTTGGTGCCATTTGCGTTACTTGATCTACAAGAACATCTCCTATGTTATTGCCAGCACCTGCTAATGAAATAAAACCATCTGCTTTGCCTTTAGCCGCAAGCATACCAACCAAACTGCCTTGACTGTGACCAATAACATATATTTTACCAAAAGTTCCTTTGGACTTAAAATAACTAATAACATCTGAGGCGTCATTTACAAAATCATCAAACATTATGTCTTTATCAACATTGCCTTGGCGGATTTGTTTTACAATACGTTTATCATATCTAAATGTGGCAATACCATAATTTGAAAGGCCTTCGGCTAGCTTTTTAAGAGAATTATTTTTTAGAAAATTCTGATTACCATTTCTGTTTGTAGGACCAGAACCAGCAATTATAATAGCTAAACTTGGTTTTTCAGAAGCTTTAGGACTTAATAATGTACCATCAATCCATTTAGTGATTGACAGGTCTTCTTCGTTGTATGTTTTTTCTTGAGAAAAACCAAAGGAAGTAACTAAACACAGAACTAGTACTAAATAACGCTTCATTTTAAACTTTTTAATGATGATAAAGTTAATTCATATTGAAATGAATCTTAAACTTTGAAACAAATTTTATACCATTTTATTGTAATCTGTTAAGCTAGTTTATTTAATTTCAACATGCATTTCATCGATAAAATACATTATTTCATCTTTAAATGTTAAAATTAAATGCATTTCAACGATTAAATACGTTTTTAGACGTCGTAATTAAAAACTCATTATATATTTGAAGTGTACTAAAATTTAGTTTTTAGTTCAATGGATTAATTAATTAATATTTGCATTATGTTATGTTGACTTAGAGACCCTAAATCTACTTACGTAATAAAAAAAGCAAATTAGAAAAACCGAGATTGAGGGATCTCGGTTTTTTGTTTTATATATCTATAAGCTTTCCAAAAATGCAGTCGATTTAGATTTTAATGTTTTTAGGTAGTATAATATGTTGTTTCTTACACGAATACCAATCCTTAGTATTTTTTGTCTAATTTAGTCCATAGAAACGAAACGAGCATATTCAATGTTTAATCATATTAGGAAAGTGATTAATAGCGAACATCATGTGACGAATAAAAATAATAAATATAGACACTTGAATTACAAAACACTTATATATGTCGTTTGCTTGGGTTTGTTCGCATTAGGATTCCAACAGAAGCAAACCTTACCAAAAGGATTTGTATATGTTAAATCAGTAATTCCAGATTTAGATGTAGAGTTAAGGTATTTTTCTACCAATAATTTTGTTGGCGATACAATTGAAGGTTATAAAGCAAATGTGCTTATTTTAACTAAACCTACAGCGGAAAAATTAAAACTAGTACAAGACGAATTACAACAACAAAACTTATGCTTAAAAGTATATGATGGTTATAGACCACAACGCGCAGTAAATCATTTTATTCGTTGGGCAAGAACATTAAATGATACTTTGAAAAAGCAATCATTTTATCCAAATGTAAAAAAACGAAATTTATTTAAAGCTGGTTATATAGCTTCAAGGTCAGGTCATAGTCGAGGCAGTACTTTAGACTTAACTATTACAAATGGAGACACTGGAGAACCATTAGATATGGGAAGTCCATATGATTTTTTTGGAGAACAGTCTTGGGTAGCTTATGAAGATATAACCGAAGAGCAGAAAGCAAACCGACAGTTACTGCAAACGGTAATGCTAAAACACAATTTTAGAAATTATCCAAAGGAATGGTGGCATTTTACGTTACGTTGGGAACCTTTTCCAGAAACTTTTTTTGATTTTGAGGTGGAATAGAACCAATTCAATTTTATGTGGCTATCTGATTGACTTACTCGCCTTTATAAGTTTTATAGTTAATTCCAATACCATAATTGCTAAGATCTTTATCTAATAAACTTGATTGAAATCCATTTCCTTTTTCAAATTTCAACCAATTGTTTCCACTGATAAAAACGCGTTTTATTAAGGTGTTTTTAGATTCAATTTTATCCGTAAAAGGAAGTAGCGGTCTAAAGTTCGTCGGAATTTTAACAATACTTCCATTTTTTGATTCTATTTCTTTGTATTTTTTGTTAGGTAATAGTTTTCCTGCTTTGTTGGTATAACCTAAGACTTGTATTGAAACAAAAAATCCGTTTTCAGGAATATAGATATCATAGTCATCTACATTCAATTCAAAGGCATCACCATTTTTTTCAGTTGCTCTAAAAACAATCGTTTCATAGGTTAAAACTTTCCCTGGAACTCCATTATCGTTATCGTAAAATTTTACTTTAAACAACGTTGAAAACTTCTTCTTTTCGCTGTTGGAGCGATTGCGTTTCTCCCAATCTTTAGATTCTAATGCTATCGGAAAAACTACACTTGTAAGCTTTTGGTCTTTAGTTGACGTTTTAGCGAAATATACCGCAATTTCAGATTCTATGGTAGGTAACCAGCAGTTGTAATAATCATCATCGAGATATGGTTTAAGCTTTTCTTTTTTAAACTTTCGGTCTAATGTTATACCAACAATAACTTCGTCCAATTCATCTACTTGTGGTTGAAGAAATAACTGTTTTGGCAAATTGTTGGTTGCAATATTGAGATTTTTATAACCCAATGCAGAAATGTAAAGTGAGTCTATATCTGGATAAAGTTTTTTTGTGAAATAAAACTGTCCTTCGTCATCTGCAAAAATACCATTTCCATTACCAAATGAAATAGTTGCATAACTAATAGGATATTTAGTTATACTGTCTGTAACAGTAATCTGAGCAAATGCGATTTGCCCAATAAATAGTAAAATATATAAAATCTTGTGCATGGTTAAGCTTATAGATTTTAAATATACATTATTTATGCCATAAAAAAACGCCTCAAAAAGTGAGGCGTTTTCTAATACTTGTTTGGTTTTAAAATTTAGTTGTCTAATGCTTTTTTAGTCTGTGTGTAGCCAACATACAAACCAACTCCAGCCATTAAGAATATCATAGCAGGATAAACAGCATCTTCATCTAAACTTGAATAGGTATCTAATATATTAGCAAATAATACACCTAATCCAATTCCCATTAACAGAAATGCCAAATTTATTACTGTAACTTTCCAAGACGATCCTGATCGTTTTCCTAAGTTAAAGATACTTGCATCAGCCCCTTTTTCGATAAGTGCAAGACGCTCTTTGTTTCGAGATGATATGTATAAATAAAATACACCGAAGACTACTGCAAAAAATGTGATTGGAATGATTACTTCTCCTGGTTCCATAATTGTTTGTTTTTAATTGATTATTTTTAATTTGTTCATAGCTTATGACGATGTGTCCTATACTAAGGTTACAAAATTTTTGAATTATTTTTTTATTATGTTTTTTGTAACCTTAGTATAGGACATGTCGTCTTAAATATTAAATGACCACCAACGAGGACCAAATACTAATCGAATCAATCGAAAATGGAGACACTAAGGCGTATGCGCAACTAGTGAATCGCTATAAAGACTTGGTCTTTACTTTGGCAATCAGAATGTTGAAACATAGAGAAGAAGCAGAGGAGGTGGCACAAGACACTTTTATTAAAGTTTTTAAGTCGTTACATAAGTTTAAAGGAGATTCTAAATTTTCTACATGGATTTATAAAGTGACTTATAATACGTGTTTAGATCGCATAAAAAAGAATAAGAAGTATTTAAATGATGTCGCAATAGATGAATTTACATTTAATAAATTAGATACCATTGATGATGCTCTAGAGAATATGATAAAGGAAGAAAAGAATACGCTTATAAAAAATTGTATAAATAAATTACCAGAAGATAGTAGCGCTTTGTTAACACTATTTTATTTTGAAGAATTATCTTTAGAAGAAATAGCTAAGATTATTAATATTGAAGCTAATACAGTTAAAGTGAAGCTCTTTAGAGCAAGAAAAAAATTGGCTGCGATTTTAGAACAATATTTAAAACCTCAAAACAGTTTGAATTATGGAACGCGATGAGAAAAATATAGAAGCATTTATAGATAAGTTAATGTCTACTGAGACTTTAGAGCAACCTTCTATAGATTTTACGGATAACGTAATGTCTAAATTAGAAGCAATTTCTAATTCTTCAGCTACAGTTTATAAACCATTAATTTCAAAACCAGTTTGGATACTTATTATTATTGGATTTATGACTTTGGTAGGTTACATAATTTTTAAAGAACCTACAACTGGTAGTAGTTTAACAGAGCGTTTTAATTTGACAGGTATTTCTAATTCTTTAGAAAACATATCATTTAATTTTTCTAAGACTTTGATGTATGCTATGGTCTTAATGGCAGTAATGTTTAGTATTCAAATACCAATATTAAAGCAATATGTTAATAGCAAAATGTCGTTTTAGTTTGGGTAATACCAAAATAGAATTGATATCATGCTTCTTTGCAGTGTGTCTTTTTCTTTCAAAGTTTTATATTTCACCTTTAAAATATGTTTTCCGGAACTTAAGGAATTGGTGGGTAAATAAGTTTCAAAGCCTAACTTGTTTTTGTTAACAACAAAATCTGAAGCGTATGTTAACGTATCTATATCAACAGTATATAATTCATTAAATGTTTTTAAATAGTCTCTCTTTAAACTGTCTAATCGTTTTCGGTTATTATTGAGTTCATTTCTTGCTTGATTAAAACCAATCTTCATATCAGAAGTAATTCCTCTTATATCTTTTTTAGGTTTTAACCCTTTATTAAAGTTGAAAATATTGTTTTCAATAGATTCAGAAAATTTTATATAAACTCTTATATAGTTTCCAGTAATTATTTTAGATTGAATCGCTACATTATCAATAAACAATGCGTCATCTTTTTCTGCTAAATCTTCATAATTACTATTGCTTGTAATATAGTTGTTAGAGCTATTTCTACTATTAAAATAGTTTGAAAAATTATGATTTAATGAAGATAACATCAATACTAGAACAAAAATAGGGAACAGTACTAAGCTTAATCGTTTACCAAATTTGTTGTCTAAAAAATTATAAACTATAGGACGATATAAAAAGGACAAAGTAATAAAACTATATACCCAATAGAATGGAAAGTAAATTTTTGATAACCAATTTTTCTTTTTAAGCCAGCCTTGAGTAATAAAGTCAATAAAGGTTAAAAACAATCCTAGAACAATAAAAATTACTAAAGGAATTCCTATAAGTTTTCTAACCCAATCAGGAAAATTTTCATTTTCAATAACATATTCAATTGATAGTGCAATTACTAGAATTGTAAAAGTTAACGCCAGAACATAAAATATCAATAAGAACGAAACAGCAAAAATAATACTACAATAATTCTCTAAACGCCCAATATATCTGTCAAAGGAACCTACTTTTTTCTTTAAGTAGTTTGTAAATTTATTACTGTAATTTAATTTCTCATAATCAATGTCGCCGGATACATAACGCAAGCCTAAAGCTCCAATCCATAAACCTCGTAGTAATACATGTAATAATAAATTAAATAGAAGTATAATGCATGAAAACCAAGCAACTTGGGCAATTACAGCTCTATGAATAATACCATCATTTGTAGCTTCAATTATAGCAATCTTTAAAGGTTCATAAGCGCTAAACAATCCAAAAATGGCAAAACCAGAAATAAGCAATTCTAATTGCCAACTTTCTTCTTGAAGTTTTTGGAGTAATTTTTTAAATGCAGGATTATTATAATCTTGGCTCATTGTTGGTTTGGTTGTCTTTAATTCTCCTTAAATTTAGGAATATTCAATGAAAAAGAATCTTTTTATTTAAAAATTGAAACCCTTTTGCTTTTTTTTCGTTTTTATAATTAGAAACCACTAACCAAATAAATGCACAAAATAGAGACTAAACTTATTGAGCTTTGTAAAAAAGGCAATCAGGTTGCACAAATGCAAGTTTACGATAAGTATGCTCGAGCCATGTTTACTGTAGCATGTCGATATCTAAACAGTGAAGAGAACGCAAAAGATGCTATGCAAGAAGGGTTTTTAAAAGCATTTACAAATATTGATAAGTATCAACCTGAATTTACTTTTGGTGCATGGTTAAAACGAATTGTTATTAATCAATGCCTAGATGAATTAAAGAAAAAGCATTTGGTGTTCAATGATATTGAGGTTTCAGAATTAAAAATATTAAATGATGACGATTGGAGTTTTGATAGCAAAATAACAAAACAAGAAATTTTAAATGCTATTGATTATATAACAGAAAAACACAAAATAGTTGTAAAACTTTATCTCATAGAAGGCTTTGACCACCAAGAAATATCAGAAATATTGGAAATACCAGTAAAAACCTCTCGAACACATTTAAGACGTGGAAAGTTGCAACTGCAAAAGCTTTTAAAAACGAAATACAATGAAGCAAGATATTAGAGATTTATTTAAGCAGGAAGATGATTTAGAAGTACTCCCTGAAAACCACAGAGCTGAGTTTTTAGAAAAATTGAAAAAGCAGCCAAATGAAGAATCGTCAATTCCTTGGGTAAAAATTGCCGCAGTCGTATTAATTGTCCTAACAGTAGGAGTTAGTGTGCTATACAATACAACAGAAGTAGAAGAGGTATCGCCAATAATTGCACAAATTGAGGCTGTTGAAGCTGAATACTTAGAGGATATTAAAGCAGAGTGGGAGAGCTTTATAGCCTTAGCAGAAGATGATGTTTTAGTAGAACGTTTTAGAAAAAAATTAGATGAATTAGATCTAGATTATCAAGAGATTTCCATACAGTTTAAGAATGGTCCTAATAATATAATGGTTGTAGAAGGCTTAATAGATAATTTACAAACACGACTTCAAATACTAAAAGATATACAAGAACATATAAAAATTTTAAATCAAAATAACGAAAACCATGAAAAATCAATTTAGAATCTTATTGCTGATGCTCATCACATCAACAATAGTTTATGCTCAAAAAGCGTCTGAAATTGAAATGGACGAAAAGCATACTATTTATAAAGAAAATTTCACTACCAATCACAATACAACTTTGGTGTTAAACTTAAACAACACGTCAGCACAGGTAATGGAGTCGCCAGATGATAAAGTATATGTTGAATACACAAAGGAGTTTAAAAACACTAGAAAAAAAAGGATTCAAGATCAGTTAAAACTTTTAATAGTTTCAGGTAAAAAAGAAGATAATAAAATCACTTATTCTTCAAAGGGTAGAAACGATATACATGATAGACTATATAGTTTTGAAGAATTAATGATAAATCGTTCAGAAAAAAATAAATTTCTTAAAGATTCTTTGCGAAAACCAGTTGAAAGAAAATCGTTAGATTCTGTTTTGCACGAAATAAAAGCATCAGACTCTATCTATAGAAATAAACTATTAGGTGCATTAAAAATAAAACCACGTGTAAAGAAGTGGAAGAAAAGCGATCAGATTATTATCACTAAAATGGTTGTAAAAATTCCAAGAAACATACACGTAAGAGCTACTTTAGAAAATTCAAATTTAGTTTTTATGGATGACTTCTATAATCGAGCAACAATGAATGTTAGAAATTCTAAATTAAGATTTAAGTCAATTGGTAATTCTCTAAATATTTTTGATTTTGATAATGGGTATTTTAACGCTGAAGTAGTATCTGGTGGCAGTTATAGTTTTGCTAATGCAAAAGAAGTAAGAATAGGTCGTTTAAGAAATTCTTTGTTGACTACTGAATTCACTAAAATAGAAATTGGTAAAATTGGTAGTAAAAATAAGATCATTGATTTTAATAGTAAATTCATATTCCATAATTTTTCTAAAGATTTCAAAGTATTAGAAATGAATACAGAGTATTCAGAAATAAGTATGTTTTTTAATAAGAGTATGGATTATGAATTAAAAACGTTGGGTAACAACACCAGACACTATATAGAAAATAAACTTTTTGATTATAAATTATACAAAAAAAATATGAAACCTATAATGCTAGATGTGCTTAATAAAACTTCGGAAACCTTAAATAACATAATAACAATTAATACTACTAATGGTATTATTAGAATTAGCGAAGATGTTATTAAATTTTAGTTTATTAAAAGACCTCAAAGGTTTTAAAACTTTTTTACTTATTAATAAAACTTGACATCTTCACGAGAGCGTTTTTTACATGCTTGAAACTCTCAACTTCCTAATACCATCGCTTTTTCTTTTTCTTAGAAGCCACGCTTTTACGCCCTTTTTTATATTTACTACCTTTCTTCTTATGTACAACAGGTTTTGCTTTAGGATCTAAAGGATATGGATGTTCTGTTTCTATAGGAATTTGAACATTAATATATTGCTCAATAGTCTTTACATAACTCTTTTCGTCAGCAGAACAAATCGCATATGCTTTCCCAATATTACCAGCACGACCAGTTCTACCAATTCTATGTACATAAGTTTCAGCTTGGTTAGGCATATCAAAATTGAAGACATTATCAAGCTCATTAATATCAATTCCACGTGCAGCAACATCTGTAGCAATGAGCACTTTTACGTAACCGTTTTTAAACTTATTAAGCGCAGTTTGTCGTTCACTTTGTGCTTTGTCTCCATGTATACTATCTACTGTATAACCATTTTTCAGTAAAGTTTGTTCAAGTTTATTTACACCGAACTTCGTACGTCTAAAAATGAGAACATTCCCTTTTATTGTGTTTCGCATTAAGTGTAAGCACAATTCAATTTTATTACGTTTAGGGACATAATACAACACTTGACTAACATCTTTTGCTACAGATTTTGTTGGTGTAACATCAATGCGATCTGGATTTTTAAGAATACCACTTGCTAATTGTTCTATTTTGTAAGGAATCGTTGCAGAAAATAATAAGGTTTGTTTTCCTTCAGGACAAAGACGTTCAATCTTTTTTACATCATCAATAAAGCCCATCGCCAGCATTAAATCGGCTTCATCTAAAACAAAGGTTTCTATATAGTCTAGGTTTACATAATCTTGTTTGTGCAAATCGAGTAAGCGACCAGGAGTAGCCACTAAAATATCAACGCCTTTTTTTAGAACATCAATTTGAGGTTCTATGGAAGCACCACCAAAAACCACTAAAGATCTTAGATTAGTAAACTGAGCATAGGTTTTAAAATTCTGTTGAATCTGAACAGCTAATTCTCGTGTAGGACTTACAATTAAAGCTCTTATCTTTTTACCACGTTTAGGAGCATCTTGCTTGTCAAATAATTGCTGTAAAATTGGTAGTGCAAAAGCGGCAGTTTTACCTGTTCCTGTTTGGGCAGAAACAATGACATCTTTGCCTTCTAGAACTATAGGAATAGCACGTTGTTGTACCAATGTTGGTTCTGTATATCCAGAAGCTTCAACAGCTTTTTGTAATGGTTTAATAAGGTTTAAGTCTTTAAAGGACATACTTCAATTATTTGTTACAAAGTTATACTATTAGATTTACCAACGTTCTGCGATCCATTGCTTTTGTTCTTGTTGACTTAAAAAAGTCCAAGCAATAAAGCGACTTACCTTTTGGCCTTGTCCCATTTCAATAGTTTTTATATTGGTTGCTTTTACTTTTTCTAAAATCTTATAGGTTGGTTTTAAAGTTACTTCCTTAGAAATTAAACTAGTGAACCATAAACATTGTTTACCAAAATTTCTGCTTTCATAAATCATATCCTTTACAAAACGTGCTTCACCACCATTAGTCCAAAGCTCTTCTTGTTGTCCACCAAAATTAAGAACTGCTTTACTTGGTCGTCTTCCTTTTAGATTTTTTAATTTTTTAAGACTTGCTTTTTCAGCATCTTTTAATGAGGCATGAAACGGAGGATTACACATGGTGAAGTCTATTTTTTCTTCAGGTTTTAGAATATTATAAAAGAAGTCGTTCGATTTTTCTTGACGTCTAATTTCAACATTAGATCTTAGTCTTTTATTGCCTTGCTCTATAGCTTTTGCTGATGTTATTGCGGTTTCATTAGTATCACTTCCAATAAATGACCAACCATATTCATAATTCCCAATAATAGGATAAATACAACTTGCACCAACACCAATATCTAAACCTTTGATGTGATTACCTTTTGGAATTTCAGAACCATTGCCTTTTAATAATTCAGCAATATTATGAATGTAGTCTGCACGACCAGGAATTGGTGGACACAAATAATGTTCAGGAATTTTCCAGAACTGAACAGCATAGTGATGCTTTAAAAGTGCTTTATTTAAAGCCAATACGGCTTTTGGGTTAAAAAAATCTACTGAGTCATCGCCATATTTATTTGGAGCAACAAAAGGAGCGAGTTCAGGTGAGCTCTTAATAAGTGCATCAAAATTATAACGTTCTCTGTGCTGACTTCTTGGATGAAGTTGTGATTTTACTTTGGGATGTTGTTTTTTCTTTTGCAAGTTTTCTATAGTTTGAAGTAGCAAAGGTAACGTAAACTTATAGCTTTAAGCTTCTGTTTTCTTAGCAATGATATATAGATAATCACCAATGTTATTTTCATAGGATTTAATAACCGAATTAATTTCTCCTGAATCTATGTCTCGTCTTAATTGAGCTAAGCCTTTTTTTACTTCGTCGAGATTTGCTAACGCGCTAAAGGATGAAATGCCATGTCTAATGTTTTCGTCAAAATATAAGTCAGGATTTTGCTGACCGCAATACAAAATCTTAGCTATTAATCCTTAGGGTTAAAGAATTTTAATTCTTATTAGACCACGAAAGTAAAATATCTAGTTCATAAAAAAATTGATGTATGATAAGAAATTTAAATATAAGATATTTCTTTTCTAATCCGACTTAGACTTTCTGTTGTAATTCCTAAATAAGATGCGATATGGTAATTTTTTATGTGTTTTTCAATCTCTGGATAAGAATTGATAAAGTGTAGATAACGATCTTTTGCGGATTGGGATAAACTTGACAATATCCTTCTTTGAAAAGCAGCAAATGCACTTTCTAATTTTTTTCTAAAAAAAAACTCAATTTTTGAGATTTCAATATATAAATATTCTTTTTTTTTTCGAGATTTTATATAAGGTAGAATTTTGAATCGCCTCAATAGTCATAATCGCTTTTTCTGAAGAAAAGAAAGCTGTATAGTCACTCATCCACCAATCATTAATACCAAATTGTACAGTGTATTCTTTTCCATGTGAATCAATATGAAAAGATCTTAAACATCCGTCAATAATGTAATATTGTGCATCAACTACATCACCTGCTTTGATTAAAACAGTGCCTTTAGTAATATTAATTTTTTGAAAAACAGATTCGATAATACTAATTTCATCTTTTGTAAAAATGAGACCTTTAAAGATTTCTTCTGATTTTGAATTAACAGTACGCACTTTTAAAATTAGATTAATTAGTTTAAGGTGTGTAAAAGCTTTGAAATGAACGAATTAAAGCTTCAAATATTTGTTAAGAATAGATAATCTGCATAATTTATAGACGTTTAAACTCCATATAATTTTTTTGCACTTTTAATTTGTTCCTTTTCTGATGTTTCTGGATATAGGATATATTTTGGTGCAATTATTTTCTTAACCTTTTCAATAGTAATTTGAGTTATAGATCAAAATGGAAATTTACCTTCTGTCATTTTTATTAATATGGATTCCATTTTGTCAAAGTTCGAGTAAGTTTTATTTATAATCTCTGCTGTACCATGAATCTGATATCCTTTTTGAACAAACACATCTATAAAACTTATACAGACATTTTTATTATGCTTAATATTCTTCAGTGTTTGCGGTGAGGCTATATTTGCGACGATTATTTTATTATCATCGAAATAATTAAAGATTTCTTTGGGCGAAACATTAGGAATGTTTTCTGAAGAAACAGTCGCAAGCCAGCATAATACACTTTGATCTATGTGTTTTTTAATATCAGTAGTTAATTCTATTTAAAATCATTAGTTGTAAAAGTTTAAATTATTTAAAAATAAAAAAACCACTTCGAATTAACAAAGTGGTTTTTTACTATTTTTGAGATTGCAACGTCCTGCGTCCTCGCAATGACATTTTCTTTTATTACTTAATCATATCATAGCTACGCTTAATAAAATTCGTTAACTCTTCACCTTTTAATAGGCCTTGAGATAAACGCGCTAAATCTAAACTTTGATTAATTAAACGTTCTTGTTTCTTTTTAGTTTTGGTGTTTAAAATGTCACCAACCAATTCAGAATTTGTATTAACGATAAGGTTATACATTTCTGGCATGTTACCCATTCCAAACATTCCGCCTCCACCTCCAGTAGCTTGCATCTCTTTCATTCTACGCATAAACTCTGGTTGTGTAATAATAAATGGCGATGCATCATTATCCATAGCTTCTAATTGTACCATGAACTTTTCAGATGGCACAACTTCTTTTAATAAAGTATCTAACTTTGTTTTTTCTTCGTCTGTTAACTTAGAAATTGCAGTGTCTTCTTTTTTGATTAAGTTGTCTATATGATCACCATCTACACGTGCAAAAGAAATATTCTCTTTTGTTGTTTCTAACTTCTGAATTAAATGCGAAACAATTGGAGAATCTAGCATTAAGACTTCGTAACCTTTAGCTTTTGCTGATTCTATGTAACTGTGTTGCTCGTCTTTATTTGAAGCATATAGAATCACCATTTTATCATCCTTATCAGTCTGCTTTGCTTTTATAGCATTAGTTAATTCTTCAAAAGTGTAGAATTTACCATCAACCGTTGGGTATAATGCAAACGCATCTGCTTTTTCGAAGAATTTTTCTTCAGACAACATTCCGTATTCAATAACGATTTTAATGTCATCCCATTTAGCTTCAAAATCTTCTCTATTACTGTTGAATAACGATTTTAACTTATCGGCAACCTTACGCGTAATGTAAGAAGAGATTTTCTTTACCGCGCTATCAGCTTGTAAATAACTACGTGATACGTTTAATGGAATATCTGGCGAATCAATAACTCCACGCAACATGGTTAAAAATTCTGGAACAATACCTTCAACATTATCTGTTACAAAAACTTGATTTTGGTACAGTTGAATCTTATCCTTCTGCATGCTCATATCATTCGTCATCTTAGGGAAATACAATATTCCTGTTAAGTTGAACGGATAATCTACATTTAAATGAATATTGAATAATGGCTCTTCAAATTGCATAGGGTACAATTCTCTGTAGAAACTGCTATAATCTTCATCTTTTAAATCTGCTGGTTGTTTTGTCCAAGCAGGATTAGGATTGTTGATGATATTGTCTACTGTAATTTGCTTGTGAGGCTCAGTAGTTTCTTTGCCGTCTTTATCTTTAGTGGTTTTTGGAGTGAAGTCTGGATCGTTTACTTCCTTAGTCCCAAATTTAATAGGAATAGGCATAAACTTGTTATACTTCATCAATAACTCACGGATTCTAGCTTCTTCTATAAACTCAGTAGAATCTTCTGCAATGTGAAGAATAATTTCAGTACCTCTATCTGTTTTATCAGCTTCTTCTAAAGTAAACTCAGGAGAACCATCGCAAGCCCAATGGGCAGCTGGTGCATCTGTGTGCGATTTGGTAATAATTTCAACTTTTTCCGCAACCATAAAAGCAGAGTAGAAACCAAGGCCAAAGTGTCCAATAATTCCTGAATCTTTTGCAGAGTCTTTGTACTTATCTAAGAATTCTTCAGCACCAGAAAAAGCAACTTGGTTAATGTATTTTTCAACTTCTTCGGCTGTCATACCTAAGCCTTGATCAATGATATGAAGTTTCTGTCCTTCTTTATCAATCTTTACTTCAATCTGTGGATTCCCATATTCAGATTTAGATTCACCTATACTGGTTAGGTGTTTTAATTTTAGTGTTGCATCTGTAGCATTACTAACTAGCTCACGTAAAAAGATTTCGTGATCGCTGTATAAGAACTTTTTAATTAACGGAAAGATATTCTCTACCGATACATTAATACTTCCTTTTGTCATGATATATAGTTTTTTATTTAATTAATTTGAATGACAATAGATAAACAAAAAAAATACCAAGAGCAGAATTGTGACAAGATGACATAAAAAAAGCCATTCAATTTTGAATGGCTTTTAATTTATAGGAAATCCCTAATCTTTTATGGTTTCTTTATTTTCAATTTTTTCTTCTTTCTCAACCCTGTTCTTTACATGTTTGTCTAACCATTGATCTTGTTCCCAAAGCATGTGCATTATAGATTCTTTTGCTCTATAACCATGACTTTCTTTTGGTAACATTACTAATCTTACAGGTGCGCCGAGTCCTTTAAGTGCATTAAAATAGCGTTCACTTTGTAATGGATAGGTGCCAGAATTATTATCTGCAACACCATGAATTAAAAGCAAAGGTGTTTTCATTTTATCGGCATGCATAAAAGGAGACATGTTATAATAAATTTCTGGTGCTTCCCAATAGCTACGCTCTTCACTTTGAAATCCAAATGGAGTTAAGGTTCTGTTGTATGCTCCACTTCTTGCTATTCCGGCGGCAAAAAGATTTGAATGCGATAACAAATTGGCTGTCATAAAGGCTCCGTAACTATGGCCACCAACAGCAACTTTCTTTCTGTCTATATAGCCAAGATAATCAACAGCATCAATTGCGGCTTTTCCATTAGCTACTAATTGTGTTCTAAAGGAATCGTTTGGCTCATCACTTCCTTCGCCAACTATTGGGAAAGCCGCATCATCTAAAACAACATAGCCTTTTGTAACCCAATAAATAGGAGATCCCCAATATGGATATACAAATTCATTTGGATTTGCGGTACTTTGGGCAGCACTTGCTTTGTCTTTAAATTCACGAGGATAAGCCCATAAAATCATTGGGTATTTCTTGCCTTCTTCATAATTCAATGGTAAATAGAGTGTACCTTCTAAATCTAAGCCATCATCTCTTTTGTAATTGATAACACGTTTGTTAACGTTTTTGATACTTTTAAATGGGTTTTCGAAAGCTGTAATTGCTTTTAAACTGTTTTTCTTATTGATGTTTCTAATGTAATAGTTTGGATATTCGGTTTTAGATTCAATTCTAACCAAAATCTCACCTTCTTTCATATCGATAGCTGTATTTAAGCTTTCGAGTTTATCTGTATAAGCAGATTGGTACAAGCGTTTGGTTTTATTTGTTTTTACATTGTACTCATCTATAAATGGAAATTGGCCTTCTTTAGAATAACCATCTCCCATTAAGTATAATTTATTACCATTAATGTTCAAAGTATTACGACCAAACTTGTTTTTAGAATTCACAAAATTCCCTGGATCACTATACACATCTTGATAACTTCTATCTGAAATAATTTTAACGTCAGAATTGGATTTAGATGGGTTAAAAAGATAGGTTTTAGTATTACGTGTGTTCCACCAATAATCATAAGCTACAGCAATATTGTCATTTCCCCATTCAACACCAGCAAAGCGTTGTTTAGTTTTTAATAAGAGCTTTGGCTTTGCATTAAATGGTGCTTCAACTTGATAAACAGCATCTCTGTAATCAACCTCTACAGCAGCATCTCCTTCATCTTGAGCTTCAGCCCAAACTAGAGTAGAGGCTTGGTCTCCTCTCCAATTCATGTTTCGTTTACCTGTTCGAGTAGACATAAATCCTTTAGGCCGAACTTCGTCTAAAGGGACTTCGTTTACCGTTTTTATTGCGTTTCCTTTTGTGTCGAAAATAGTTTTATCACTTGGGAATCTTGTGTAAGTCACTAAATAAGAAAAAGGTCTTTTTATGGTCGTAATCATTATATAGTTACCATCTGGTGAAAAACTAATATTACGATACATTTCAGCTTTCATGAAATTTTCAACGGTTCCATCTAAAGACACTTTTTTAATTTCAGAACGTGCGAGTTGTTCAAAATTAAATTCATCATTTGGTGTTTTTAATAAATCTTGGTAAGTTCTATTCTGTGCTTTTGCGCCATCACTAACTGAAACTGTTGGTCCTGATGGTACGGCAACATCAGTATTAATTAGTGGTTTTCTGTCATTAGGTAACATTTTTACCAATAGGTTTTTGTTGTCTTTAAACCAATTTATTGTGCTTCCCATATTGGCATTAACATTAGCATCTGTAAGTTTAGTTACTTTGGCATCTGCAATGTGTAATACCCATACTTCTACACCTTTTGCTGTGGTGTTGAGGCAGGCAATCATCGATTGATCTGGAGACCATCGAAAGCCAGATAAACGTGCATTTTCAGGAAAACCAGAGACTTGTTTTGCGTCTTTATCCACTATATTTTTGACTTTTATATTGGTGTAATACCTAGTTCTACTACCAATATTTGTTACAGGATTAATACGTAGACCAGCTAATCGTAGTTCAGTTTCAGATAATTCAGAAATCGATTTGTATTGATTTCTGTATAGCAAAACCATGTTTTCGCCTTTGCTATCTAATAATACTGCAGGTGCTAAATCTACATCTGCAAGTTCTAAGATTTCATTTGATGGCTTTTGATACTTTAAACTTTGCTGTGCATAGCTATTCAATAGAAATAACAATGCGAATAATTTTAATAAAATTTTCATGTTTTTTGTTCGATTAATTAGTGACCTTGAAGATACAGAAAAATGAAACTTGAAAATGTGAGAACCTTGTTAAAATTCGAAGATATACTATGCGTGCATAATTAATGTGAGCACTACTAAATCTTTACTAGTTCTTAAAATGTTAGATTTGTTAGATTAAGAATACTAACGTAATTTCAGATTTTATTCATAACAGTATAAAAGGAAGAAAGTAAAAATAACAGATTCCCAATTTTATGGGAAAAAACAGAAGTTTTATGTACAATTCAAAAATAACTGGTTTAGGAAAGTATGTTCCTGATAATGTAGTAACTAATGATGATCTGTCTAAAATGATGGACACAAACGACGAGTGGATACAAGAGCGTACAGGTATAAAAGAAAGACGTTGGATAAAGGAAGGCTCTGAAGATACATCTGCTGTTATGGGAGCAAAAGCTTCCAAAATTGCAATTGAACGTGCAGGATTAACCAAAGATGATATCGATTTTATTGTATTTGCTACATTAAGTCCTGATTATTATTTCCCAGGTTGTGGTGTACAAATACAAGATATGTTAGACATGCCTACCATTGGTGCATTAGATGTACGTAATCAATGTTCTGGGTTTGTTTACGCTATTTCTGTTGCAGACCAATTTATAAAAACAGGAATGTATAAAAATGTTTTAGTTATTGGAGCAGAATACCATAGTAATGGATTAGATAAAAGTACAAGAGGACGTGGAGTAACAGTTATTTTTGGTGATGGAGCAGGAGCTGCAGTTTTGAGTAGAGAAGAAGATACATCAAAAGGAATATTATCTACACACTTACATAGCCAAGGTAAATATGCTGATAAACTTATTGTAGCATCTCCAAGTATTGCACATTGGGTTCCGGAGATTATTGAAGCTGGTGAAGAAGATTTGTCTTATTTCCCTTATATGGATGGTACTTTTGTATTTAAAAATGCTGTTGTACGTTTTAGTGAGGTGATTATGGAAGGTTTAGCAAAAAACAACTTACAACGTGAGGATATTGATATGCTTATTCCGCATCAGGCTAATTTGAGAATTGCACAATTTATACAAAAGAAGTTTAGCTTAAGAGACGACCAAATATTTAACAACATAATGAAGTATGGTAATACTACTGCTGCCTCAGTTGTTATAGCCTTAACCGAAGCATGGGAGGAAGGTAAAATAAAAAAAGGCGATAATGTAGTCTTAGCTGCATTTGGTAGTGGATTTACTTGGGGAAGTTGTATTATTAAATGGTAACTCAATCCCTTTAGAAAAGGGGTCTTATGAAAATTATGCTGACTTGAATTTCTGATTTTTTCAACTAACTTCGTTTAATGATAGATATAAAGCATTGAAACGCTTTTATATCTGCAAACCATTAGACTGAATCACAAAAAAAAAGCCCAAACATCTACCTGTCTGGGCTTTTCAGCTATTAACCAACTTAACTAACACTATTATAAAAATTAATTTATAATTACTATTACTTAAAACTTATCTATTACTATAGACGTAATAGTTTCTGTTTTATTTCAAAGATTAACTTATTTAACGTGTATTTAACAAAAACCCGAAACAAGTCGTTTCGGGTTTTCTTATTTAATAGTTAAACACTAACACTAACCATCAACGATATATGTCAACTATTAAACTTATTTTCTATACACTAAAGACATTTAGAATATCTAAATGTGACACTTTTTTATTAAAACAAACCTCCTCCTTGTTTTTCGTTATTATCACGGCGCTTACGTGATTTGGCTCTATATTTTCCACCACCAAAGCGGTACGATAATCTACCAGAAATTTGTTGACTTTCCCAATTAAATTGTCCGCGTTGAGCTAGTGGACTTTGACTATTGAATTGTGCATACATGGTATCGAAAATATCATTATAGCTTAGACTAAAATTAGCACGTCCTTCCATAAAGTTATAGCGCATACCTAAGTTTACCATTAACATATCTTCCATTTCAAATTGAATGTTTTTATTCTTTCCACGATACATTCCAAAAGCTGAAAAACTTAGGCTTTTACTTACTTTAAAATTGTTAAATGCTCTTACATTATAAGCTACATTATCTACTTCAACAGTGTTTAATACTATATTTTGGTTGTCATCAAATGATTCTGCAACACTTTTTTGTGTTTGCGAGAACAAATCAAAACTTGCATTAATACTCCACCATTTTGTAGGTCTATAATTCGATGATAGTTCTACACCATAAGCTGTTGTATTATCAAAATTTAAATGTGTTAAGATTAAACGATTAGGATCATCTCTGTCAATTAAAACCGCTTGTTGAATTTCGTCTTCTATAATTCTGAAAAACACTCCAGCAGTAATACTACCTTTTTCCAATTGTCTTGTATAGTTAGACTCAATAGAATTAGTAAATTGAGGTTGTAATTCTTGATTTCCGAATTGTGAAATCAATGGTGTATTCCATTCTGGTAATGGGTTTACCTGCCCAATTCCAGGACGATCAATTCTTCTGCTATAGTTTAATTGATAAGAATTTTTCTCAGAAGGTGAATATGTAATAAATGCAGAAGGATACAACTCAAAATAATCGTTTTCAAAAGGAATTGTAAGATCTTCGTTCGATATTAATTCTTTTTTATAGGCTTCAGAATCTACATTAACCGTTTCTGCACGTACTCCTACTTGATAACTCCATTTATCTATTGTTTTACCATACGTAGCATAAGCAGAGTAAATATCTCTTGTATAATCAAAACGTGTTGTTGTTGGTATATAATCGCCATCTTGATTCCTTTCTCTCGCATCAGATTCATAAAAAATATTATTCTCAAATAAACGTGCTTGAAGTCCTAATTCTAGTTTTGTAGATTCCGATAATGGATTCACATAATCTAAATTTATTGTTGTACGATTTCTATCTGTATCTGTGTCGTCTAAAAAATTTGGACGTTGAGAATCGAAAAAGGTATTAGTAGTAGTCATCATACCTTCAAAAATATTATGATCTACCTCTAATTCTATGTTATGACCTTCGTCATTAAAATCATGCTTATAATTAAAGTTATATTGTTGCGAATCGTTTTCGTTATCGCCTCTTGTAAACTGAGATTCGTTTAATGAAGGTGTATTGATATAGCCAATTTTAGAGTTAACGTCTGTCCAGCCATCAAAAGTATTCTGGTTTGTGAAAACGGAAATAGTATTCTTTTCATTTAGATAATAATCGATACCAACTTTAAAAAAATGAGATTTGTTATTGTTTAGGATATCGAAATTTTGTTGAATTTCTTGTTCAATTCTATTAATCTCACCATTATTGTGATTTTTTGCAACACTATTGCTGTAAGATCCGTAAGCATTTAGTTTGCCGTTGCGGTAATTAGCATCGATAGAGCTATTAAATTTTGGCTCAATATCATAGGCTAAACCGAAATTAACATTACCATTAAAACCTATTTGCGTATTTTTATGAAGAATAATATTAATAATACCACTCATGCCTTCAGGATTATACTTTGCGGAAGGATTAGTAATTAATTCTATACTTTTAATTGATGTCGATGGAATTTGTTTTAGTAATTGCTCTGCAGATATGTTAGATAATTTTCCATCTACCATTACACGCACATTCTGATTGCCTCGTAAGCTAACAGAACCAGTCTGCTGATCAACACTAACCGAAGGTAAGTTATTCATTATCTCACTTGCAGTGGCACCAGCGGTTTGCAAATCTTTACCAATGGTAATTACTTTTCTATCTATTTTTTGTTGAATTGTAGATACGTCTGCAACTACTGTTACTTCATCTAAGCCAGTTGATTCTTCTTCTAATCTAATGTCTCCAATGTTAACTCGATAATTACCTTTGCCTAAGGTTACAGGTTTGTCAGTAGTTTTATAGCCAACAAACTGAATTGATACAACGATACTACCTTCCGGAATTTTATCTATTTTAAATGTGCCATCGTCATTAGAAATGCCACCAGTAATAATTTTGTTGGCAACATCTTTAATTATAATATTTACATACGGAAGAGGTTTATTAAGCTTTGCATCGATTACACGTCCTGAAATAGAACCGTTTTTAATTTCAGAATTTGAATTGGGTTGAGCGCTTAAAATGGATGATGAAACCATAATAAGCATTAAAAAGAAATGCTTCATTCTTTGATTGATTTTTTTTGATTGATTGAAAGTTCGTTAAAGTATAGACGACTATCTTTGCGTGATGTTACTTTATTTAACATTAGTTAACATCGTTTTAACATTATGAAGAAAAAAACACTAGTTATAGGAGCGTCTCTAAAACCTGAACGCTACTCTAATATTGCAATTAATAGATTGAAAAATTACAATCATGAAGTGAAAGCTTATGGGCTAAGAGATGGTGAAGTCAATGGAGTAAAAATAGATACTGAGTTAATAGAGTATAATGATATTGATACAGTGACTTTATATTTAAATCCTAAACGACAAGAAGAATATTACAATTATATTATTGACTTAAAACCAAATCGTGTAATATTTAATCCAGGAACCGAAAATCTAGAATTTTATAAGTTACTAGAGGGAAATGGTATTGAGTATGAAGTTGCTTGTACGTTGGTACTATTGGGTACAAATCAATATTAAGATTTCTTTTTAATAAATAACAAACCAATAAACATTAAGATTCCGTTAATAATTAAAATTTCGAACCCAATTTCATATCCATTAAATAGTTCTTTCGAAAATAAGTTTAGTATATAGGACAGTATAGGAGCTACAATTGCTACAATCCAAACAAACTTATCTTTAATTTGAGATTTGGTTATTAGGCCAAAAGCAAAAAGACCTAGTAATGGACCATAAGTGTAGCCTGCAGCTTTAAAGAGTTCCCAAATAACAGATACATCCTTAAAGATTAAATCAAACAATACAATCACCAAAACTAGCACAAAACTAAATCCTATATGAACGCGTTTTCTAATACTTTTTCGATCTGTTTCTGGTTTGCTTTCAATATCAATTATATCAAAACAAAATGCTGTTGTTAACGATGTTAATGCTGAGTCAGCACTAGAATAGGCTGCAGCAATTAAGCCCAACAAAAAGAATGCTGAAGTTACTATGCCAATTTTTGGTAACATAGCAATGGTTGGAAATAAATCATCTTTAGAAGCTGTAATACCATTTATTTCTGCATACTGAGTAAGCATTAATCCTAGTATTAAGAATAAGATATTTACAAAAATTAAGACCACACTAAAAGACACCATATTTTTCTGTGCATCTTTTAGATTTTTACATGTTAGGTTCTTTTGCATCATATCCTGATCTAAACCAGTCATGGTAATCGTTATAAAAATTCCTGATAAGAAACTCTTCCAGAAATATTGAGAATCATTACCATCGTCAAAAAAGAAGACTTTACTTAAGTTACTTTCTTTGGTGTACGCAATAACCTCACCAATGCTATTAAGGTCTAGCGCTGAAGCTAAAAACACAATAGTAACCACTACAGAAACAAGCATAAATAAAGTCTGCAATGTATCTGTAAATATGATGGTTTTTATACCACCTTTAAATGTGTAAAGCCAAATTAAAGCAATTGTAAGAATTACAGTAATTGCAAAAGGAATGTCAAAAAGGTCAAATACCAAAAGCTGTAACACTTTTGCAACCAAAAACAATCTGAAAGCAGCACCAACAGTTCTCGATATTAAAAATGCGATTGAGCCGGTTTTATAGCTAACAATTCCAAATCGATCTTTTAAATAAGTGTAAATTGAAGTAAGATTAAGCTTATAATAAAGTGGAAGCAAAACATAAGCAATAATGAGATAACCAAAAAAATAGCCAAAAACGACTTGTAGATAGCCAAATTGTTTAGCTTCCACTGCACCAGGAACAGAGATAAATGTGACTCCAGATAAGGATGCTCCTATCATACCAAACGCAACTAAATACCAAGGTGCAGATTTATTTGCTTTAAAAAAGGCCGCATTAGAATCTTCTTTACCTGTGAAGTAAGAAATTAACACAAGTAAGCCAAAGTAGCAAGCTATTAATATTAGTATCGAAGTAGGTGTCATAATTAGATTGCTTTTGTAAAGATAAATTTATGAAAAATAGTATTTTTGAGAAAAATAGCTAAAAAAAAAGAATTTATTATGAAAAAGATGGCACTTCTGCTTTCGCTTATAGGTTCTGCACTGAATATCTCTGCCCAAGATTTTAAAGAATTAATAGCTAAGGGAAATCATATTGTTGAGGATATTGTTGTAGTGGCAGAACAACATTTTGATTCAATTGGTAGAGAACGCGGAACGGGATACAAACCATTTAGACGTTGGCAATATTTTGCAGAGCGAGCAATGGACGAAACAGGGAAGTTAAAATCTCCTGAGTTTTACTATAATGAATTACAAGATTATAATGCAAGGATTAATGATGAAGGCTTGGCTGCACGAACCATTGTTGGTACTTGGGAAGAAATGGGACCAACCTATTGGAATGCAACTGCTGGGTATAATCCCGGAGTAGGTCGTATAACTTCGATTGCAGTAGATAAAACCAACCAAAACCATATTATAGCTGGTGGTGAAACTGGCGGAGTATGGAAAAGCTTAGATGGAGGTACCACATGGACTGTTTTAACAGATAATTTGGCAAACATGGATGTATATGCTTTGGCCATAGACCCATCAAATAGTTCAACCTATTTTTGGGGGTCTAATGGAGGTGCTATTTTTAAATCTATTGACGCAGGTGCTACATGGTCACTTCATAGTAGTTTAACAGGTGGGACAATAAATAAGTTTTTAATACATCCAACAGACGCAACAAAAATGTATTGTAGTGCACAAGGAAGTGGATTGTATAAATCAACTGATGGAGGAGTAACATGGAATTCTATTTATTTTGTAGCTACAGGAGATGGCTTTGATATTGAATTTAAACCAGGAGACCCAAGTATTATTTATGCTACAGGAAGTGATTTTTACAAATCATCAAATGATGGTGTAAGTTTTTCTAAAGTAACAGGAATTGCTCCAAACCAATTTTCGCAAGGTGCGAAAATGATAGGTGTTTCACCTAATAATCCGTCTGTTGTTTATGTACTCGAAGAACTAAATGGCTCTTTTGGAGGTTTCTATAAATCCACAGATAGTGGCTCTAGTTTTGTTGAAATTGATCATACGAATAAAAATTATTTTGGTTATGCGTCCGATCCAGAAGATCTTGATGATGTTGGTGTTGGACAAGCACCAAGAGATATGGATATTGCAGTAAGCCCTAATAATATTGATGATGTACATATTGCTGGTATAAATACATGGAGATCTACTGATGGAGGTGCCAATTTTAGTATTACATCTCAGTGGACACCGGGTGGTGCTTTAAATCAAAATATTGGATATTGTCATGCAGATGTGGATATTTTGGAGTTTGTCGGTACTGGTGCTAATGCCAAACTTTATGTTGGTACAGATGGAGGTATTTATAAATCTGATAGTCCAACTGCTGTAAATAATAATTACTATACAGATTTAACACCTGGAATGGGAATACGACAGTTTTATAAAATTGGAATTAGTCAGACAAATCCTGTTATTGTTACTGGTGGTTCTCAAGATAATGGATCTTCAGTACTTGGTGCAGGTGGAAGTTGGACCGATTGGTGGGGAGCAGATGGAATGGAGGGTTTTGTTGATAAAAATGACTCTCAGATTATTTATGGGACATCACAATTTGGATCTTTTGTAAAGAGCTATAATGGAGGAGCTAATATAAGTTTTGTAATGCAACCAGACGGAAAAGGTGGTGACTATAATTGGAATTGGATAGTACCATATGAGCAAGATCCGAGCGTACAAGATGTCATTTATTCAGCTTTCGATGAGGTTTACAAATCTACTAATGGAGGGAATAGTTGGATATCAATTTCTCAAAATTTTTCAAATGATATTGATCATCTAAAAATAGCACCATCAAATAATAATTTTTTGTATTTAGCGATTAATGGATTGTTTTGGTACACAACTGATGGTGGTATATTGTGGACACAATCTAGTCTTAATCTTAATGGAGGATGGATTAATTCTATTGCTGTACATCCTACAGACCCTTCAAAAATAGCAATGGCTACTACTAACAGTCAAAAAGTGTATGTGAGTACAGACAACGGAGTATCATGGACGTCAATTAAATGGGATTTGCCAGGGTTTTCGGCGCAAGCTGTTACTTGGCAAGATAATGGTAAAGACGGATTATATGTTGGGATGAACTATGGAATATATTACACTGACAACGATTTAGGGAATACTTGGACTGCATTTAACAACGGATTACCAAATGTTAGAATTAATGAACTAGAAATTAATACTGCAGATAGTAAAATTTATGCAGCAACATATGGTAGAGGCTTGTGGAGATCTAATCTTTATGACGAAACATTGAGTGTTAATGATTTTAAATTTAATGATTTAACGATGCATCCAAATCCTGCACATAGAGAAGTAAATTTAAAATGGAACTTGTCCGAAGATTTAAGTCTAAGAATTTATAACACACTCGGGAAATTAATTTTCTATGATAAAAAAGTTAACTTACTTAATGGATATAAAATCCATGTATCATCATTTAAATCAGGTGTTTATTTTGTAAAATTGAATAGCACAAAAGGTGAAATTACCAAAAAGCTAATTATTAAATAATAACCAATAGAATACAATAAGATCCAATTGTAAAACAATTACAGTTGGATTTTTTTGTTTTTAAAAATCAGTACCTTCGCACTTATGGAATTTTCATCAAAACTCTTAGAAAATGCGGTTAGCGAAATGTCGCAATTACCAGGAATTGGTAAACGAACGGCTTTGCGTTTGGTGTTACATTTATTAAGACAACCAGAAAACCAAACTTTTCAATTAGCAACAGCATTGTCTAAAGTAAGAGCAGAAATTAATTTCTGTAAATCTTGTCATAATATAAGTGATAAGCCACTCTGTGAAATCTGTGAAAATCCAAATCGTAATAATCAATTGATTTGTGTAGTAGAAGATATTAGAGATGTAATGGCGATTGAAAACACAAGTTCCTTTAAAGGGTTGTATCATGTTCTAGGTGGTAAAATATCTCCAATGGATGGTATTGGTCCACAAGATTTAAATATTGTGTCTTTAGTGGAGAAAGTAAAAACAGGTCAAGTAAAAGAACTAATTTTTGCGATGAGTCCAACAATGGAAGGAGATACTACTAATTTTTATATTTTTAGACAAATTCAGGATTATAGTGTAGCGACTTCAACAATTGCAAGAGGTGTAGCTGCTGGTAATGAACTAGAATACACTGACGAAATCACTCTAGGTCGTAGTATTATTGACCGAGTTCCTTTCGAAGCCTCATTAAAATCGTAATCGCATTTGAAGCTATCTGTTATCATACTTAATTATAATGTGCGCTATTTTTTAGAGTTATGTCTAAAAAGTGTGGAAGCCGCAATACAAGATTTGGATGCGGAAATTATTGTGGTAGATAATGATTCTCCAGATGATAGTTGTAAAATGGTTAAAGAACTGTTTCCTACAGTTATCTTGATTGAGAATTCTGACAATTCAGGATTTTCAAAAGGAAATAATATTGGTGTTGCTGAAGCAAAAGGAGAGTATGTGTGTATTCTTAATCCAGATACAGTAGTCGCAGAGGATTCTTTTTTAAAAGTAATCGAATTTGCCGATGCAAAAGAAAACCTTGGAATTATTGGCTGTCAACTTATTGATGGAAAAGGAAAATATCTTCCAGAAAGTAAACGAAATATTCCTTATCCAAAGGTGTCATTAAAAAAGATACTTGGTAATGATAAGGATTACTATGCCAGCCATTTAGAGGCTAATGCTGTAGGTGAAGTTGAAATTTTAGTCGGAGCATTTATGCTTTTAAGAAAGAATGTTTACGATGCAGTAGAAGGCTTTGATGAAGACTATTTTATGTATGGTGAAGACATCGATTTGTCGTATAAAGTTTTAAAAGCTGGCTATAAAAATTATTATTTAGGAGACACTACTATTATTCATTTTAAGGGTGAAAGCACATTAAAAGATTCTAAATACGCAAAACGATTTTATGGAGCGATGCAGATATTTTATAAAAAGCACTTTAAACAAAATATTGTGTTTAATGGAATCGTTTGGATTGGTATAAAATTGGCATATTTTATAAGAAAGAATCCTAATACAATATTGATACCGTCAAAAAGTACATTAGTAATTACTGATAAAATAGAAGATTCTTTAAAGGAAAAATTGCAGCAACCAGTATCTATAAATATAAACTTTATAAATGAAGTTGCTGATTGTAGCATGGTTGTTTACGATTTTAAAGCATTGAAAATAAAGGATGTAATTGATGATATGAAGAGAAAATCAAATCAAGAAAATATAGTCTTTAGATTATTACCTAAAAACAGTAAATTTATCCTCGGAAGCGATAGTGCGATCAATAGAGGTGAAGTAATATACTTCTAAAACAGTATTAAGTTGAATAAAAATCAACAAAATATCTGTTTTTTTATTAATTTTGCATCGAATTTGCAAATAAAGACCTTCAAATTATAAATATGGCAAAGTTTGAACTTAAGTTACCTAAGATGGGAGAGAGTGTTGCAGAAGCAACCATCACCTCATGGCTTAAAGAAGTAGGAGATACCATTGAAGCTGATGAAGCCGTTTTAGAAATAGCAACAGATAAAGTAGATAGTGAAGTGCCTAGTGAAGTTGATGGTGTTTTAGTTGAAAAACTATTCAATATTGATGATGTGGTAGAAGTCGGACAGACAATCGCTGTGATAGAAACTGAAGGTGGAGATGTAGTTGAAGTTAAAGCTCCAGCAGCAGAACCAATTGCTGAATTAGAAGCACCTAAAGTAGTTGCTGAAGTTGCTCAATCGGTTGTGGCTGCTAAAGCTACTGTAGAGCCTGTAGTATCTTCAGGAGATCGTTTTTATTCTCCTCTAGTTAAAAATATAGCAAAGAAAGAAGGAATTTCTCAAGGTGAACTCGATACTATTCCTGGAACAGGGAAAGATAATCGTGTTACTAAAAATGATATTAAAGCTTATTTAGAATCGCGTAGTTCTGTGCCAGCTCCAGCTGCTGTGCCAACTCCTGTTGAAACAAAGACTGTTGAAGCACCTGCTAAATTAGCAACTGAGCAAAGTCGACCTGTAGTCGAAGCACCTAAAGAAGAAAAACAAGTTGTTGAAAAACCATTAGTTGCTTCAGGCGATGATGAGATTATCGAAATGTCTCGAATGGGAAAACTCATTTCTAAATATATGGTTGATTCTGTTCAAACCTCTGCTCATGTGCAGTCGTTTATAGAAGCAGACGTTACTACGATTTGGAATTGGAGAAAGAAAGTAAAAGACGATTTCATGACACGCGAAGGTGAGAATCTAACCTTCACACCAATATTTATGGAAGCCGTAACAAAGGCTTTAAAAGAATTCCCGATGATGAATATTTCTGTACAAGGTGATAATATCATTAAAAAGAAAGCAATTAATGTTGGTATGGCAGCAGCTTTACCAGATGGAAATTTAATAGTACCTGTAATTAAAAATGCAGATCAATTGAATTTATTCGGTATGGTAAAACGTGTTAACGATTTGGCTAATAGAGCGCGTTTGGGTCAATTAAATCCAGATGATATACAAGGTGGAACGTATACTGTAACTAACGTAGGTACATTTGGTAGCATTATGGGAACACCAATTATTAACCAACCACAAGTTGGTATTTTAGCTCTTGGAGCGATTAGAAAAATGCCTGCTGTTATTGAAGGACCAGAAGGCGATTATATAGGTATTCGTTACAAAATGTTCTTATCACACTCTTACGACCATCGTGTAGTAAATGGTGCTCTTGGTGGGCAATTTGTGAAATATGTAAAAGATTATTTAGAGTCTTGGGATTCTAATCGCGAAGTCTAACAAATTCCTTCGAAAGTAGGTGTCTTATTAATAAATACTAGAAAGCACAGTTTTAAAACTGTGCTTTTTTTATAAATTTTTTGGTGTTTCGTTTAACCGTCTTGTATATGAAAAGTTGCGGGTTTTATTTACTAATTTTTCGGTTTATAACTGACTTTTAATTATTGATTAACTTTGTGTTAAGTAAATAAATCGCTGTTTTTTATACACTGTGTTACCTGCTGGCTATTTTAATTCAGTTATACTTTTCTTCATTATTTTGTTCAGATATTCTTACATTTCAGATTTCTATTCGGATTTTAATAGTTTCTCCAGATAAATTGAAACAGTCTTCTATTGATTACCATTTCGTTATTTATCTGAATTATCGATTCGTATAAAATTATAGACACCTTTTCCTTCTGCTATTAATTCATCGTTTTGGAAGGCTTTCATTTTCGTTACAAGTATTCTATTGCCTAATCTAACAATTTTTCCTTCTACAACTATTGGTAATGCTTCTGCTCCTTTTAGATAATCTATTCTTAAATCAATTGTCGATAATTTATCTTCAAATGATGTAAAATGAGTTCCTCCTGCTATTCCGCCTACAGAATCCATTATTGTGGCAATAATTCCACCGTGCCATCTGTTTCTTCTAATATCTCCAACAACTTCATCTCTAAAAGGAACACTTACTTTTACAAATCCTTTTTCGAGAACCAATAATTTTAAGCCT
>Ga0209121_10000505_pt1 | contig 41363 bp, 42 predicted proteins | sample Cruoilmetagenom3_FD_187292 | JGI IMG/M metagenome (GOLD analysis project Ga0209121, IMG submission 187292) | Oil polluted marine microbial communities from Coal Oil Point, Santa Barbara, California, USA - Sample 3 (SPAdes) (version 2) | ecosystem: Environmental > Aquatic > Marine > Oil seeps ... | reverse complement strand
ACTCCATGTGGCCCGCACGGTTGCGCGCCGAGCAGAGCGCGAGATACTCACGCTTGCGAGCACGGAACCGGTCGACACACAGATACTCGCGTTCGTGAATAGGCTGAGCGACCTGCTCTTCACTGCAGCGCGATACGCAAACATCGTCGCAGACTCGACCGAGGTCCTCTGGGACCCCAAAGCCGAACCACCGAAGGCCTGACCTTAGCGATTACCGCCCAAGCATCTATGCCGACGCGCTAGTGGTGCGTCGCCCCGCTGGATAGCAGTTCCTTCACCACGCGCGGATCTGACAAGGTGCTCAGATCCCCAAACGCCTCCATTGAGGTCTCACCGGAGGCTATCTTACGGAGAATGCGTCGCATGATCTTGCCTGAGCGGGTCTTGGGAAGCTCGCGTACGAACTGAATCTTGTCCGGTTTCGCTATCGGACCGATCACCTTGCGCACATGACCCTGAAGGATCTTGGCCAGATCCTCGCTCGCATACTCCCCATCACGCAGCACGACGTACGCGTGGATCGCCTCACCCTTGACCGGATGCGGGTAGCCGACGACCGCCGACTCACTCACTGCGTCGTGGCTCACGAGAGCACTCTCAACCTCAGCGGTGCCTATTCTGTGGCCGGAGACGTTGATGACATCGTCGACGCGGCCCAGCAGCCAGTAGTATCCGTCGGCGTCCTTACGAGCGCCGTCACCTGTGAAGTAGTAACCGGGGAACCGCTCAAAGTAGACTTCGCGCATTCTACGATGCTCCGGATCGCCCCACGTGCCTCGAAGCACTCCGGGCCAGGGATTCTGGATTACGAGATATCCACCCTCATCAACATCCGCCTCAGTTCCGTCTTCACGCAGAATGCGCGGCAGAATGCCGGGAAATGGCAGTGTGGCGGAACCGGGCTTCATGGGAACGGCACCGGGCAGCGATGTGATCATGTGGCCACCGGTCTCCGTCTGCCAGTACGTGTCCACGATGGGCAGTTCATCGCGGCCGACGACACGCCGATACCACATCCAGACCTCCGGATTGATGGGCTCGCCCACCGTGCCCAGAAGGCGCAAGCTGGAAAGGTCGTACCGCGTGGGCCAACCCTCGCCGTGGCGCATGAGCGCACGAATCGCAGTCGGGGCAGTGTAGAAGGTGTTCACCGCGTACTTCTCGACGACCTGCCAGAAACGACCGGGGTCCGGGTGCGTGGGAACGCCCTCGAACATGAGCGTCGTCGCCCCCGCCGCAAGCGGACCGTACACGATGTACGAGTGTCCGGTGATCCAGCCGATGTCGGCGGTGCACCAGAAGACATCCTCGTCACGATAGTCGAACACATCCTTGAACGTGAGCGTGGAGTACAGCAGATAGCCGGCAGTCGTGTGCAACACGCCCTTGGGCTTCCCTGTGGACCCCGACGTATAGAGGATGAACAGAGGGTCCTCGGAATCCATGGGCTCAGGCTGATTGGGACGCCTCACCTCGGGTGCCGTGACCTCATGGTGCCACCAGGTGTCCCTCCCCGGCTCCATGTCCACATCGCCCGCGCCGCGGCTTACGACAATGCACGATTCAACCGATGGGCATTCGAACAGCGCCTCGTCGGCCGCGAACTTGAGTGCGACCTTGCGCCCTCCGCGAACGCCCTCGTCGGCGGTTATGAGCATCTTGGCGGAGCAGTCTTGGATCCGGCCCCGCAGCGCACTCGCCGAGAATCCGCCAAAGATGACCGAGTGAATCGCCCCGATACGCGTACAAGCGAGCATCGCGATCGGCAGTTCCGGGATCATGGGCAGATAGAGCGCGACACGATCGCCCCGCTCAATGCCCTTCTTCTTGAGCACGTTGGCGAACCGGCTGACCTCGAAATGTAGTTGCTGATAGGTGAACGTACGGCTCGAGCCATCATCGCCTTCCCAGATGAGGGCGGCCTTGTTGCGGCGCCACGTTGAGAGGTGTCGATCGAGACAGTTCGCCGAGACATTGAGCTTCCCGCCGATGAACCACTTCATGTCCAGGTCTTCGAATCCACCGGAGCGAACTTGATCGAAAGGCTCGATCCACTCGAGCTGCTCGCGGGCCTGCTGCCCCCAAAAGGCATCCGGATCCTCGATGGAGCGCGTGTATATCTCCTCGTAGGCATCCACGTCCGGCACGGCTGCCGCCTCCGAGAACCACGGGGGCGGGGTAATCACCCGCTCCTCGCCCGACAGGTGTACGAATCCGGTGCCCTCATGCTCTTCTGACATGAAGTTGTCCTCCCCTTGAGCCCACTCACTCCCCGTGCGAAAACAGACGGTAGAATCACCGCTCATCCTGTTTGTGCCCAACTTTCCCCTCGGTCGTGCAATCATTTGACAGAAGTATCCCCCAGCCGGACAGAAGCGGACCAACCATACGATTGCCGCTCTTCGGCGGATTCATACCGCTGCTCACATTCCTGGCCCAGTCAACACTCAGAACTCATGCGCTCGGTGTATAGTGATTTCTCGGTCTGCCCACTGGGGAGTGTGCCGCTCGATGCCAGCCAACAAATATGAGGTTCTACTGTCACAGCTCAATAGCTACGACAGTATGCTCGTCGCCTATAGCGGCGGGATAGACTCGACGCTCCTGGCAGTGGCCGCTCACGTGGTGCTCGGAGACAAGTGTCTCTGCGCGCTCGCCACCTCCGACACCTACCCCCAGAGCGAGGTCGATGATGCTCGCAGAATCGCACAGGAACTGAAGCTGCGATTGGTCGAGGTCGAGACGAACGAACTCGTGGACCCCCTGTTCCGAGAGAACTCACCTGAGCGCTGCTACCACTGCAAGATCGAGCTCTTCGGATTCCTGCGCACACTGGCCACCAACAATGGATTCACCCACCTCGCCGACGGAAGTAACATCGATGACCTGGACGACCATCGCCCCGGTCGCCGAGCGGCTAACGAGATCGGCGTGGTCAGTCCGTTAGTGGATGCAGGTTTCACGAAACAGGACATCCGGGATGTCGCGAGAATGCTGGGTCTGCCCAACTGGGACAAGCCCTCAATGGCATGCCTAGCATCGCGATTCCCCTACGGAGAAGAGATCACCGAGCAGGGCCTGCACCAAGTAGCGGAAGCCGAGGCAGAACTCCGCCGGATGGGGTTGCGACAGTTCCGCGTTCGCTCACACGGAAACGTCGCCCGTCTCGAAGTGGAACCAGACGAAATGGATCACGCCTGGGAGATGCGCACCGCGGTCTCTGATGCGATCAAGCGTGCAGGCTTTTCTTTCGTGGCGCAGGATCTTGAAGGCTACCGCACCGGAAGCCTCAACGAAGTCCTGGGGCCAGAAGACCTCCTCGAGGTCTAGCACCTCGTCGGCTCGCTGCTCCTAGCTACCCGCCTGACCCTCGTCGACCAGAGCGTCAAGAGACGCCTGCATCGTTTTGAGTCGATCTCGCAGCTCGGACACCTCATGTGTGAGGTCGTCCATCTTGCCGGAGACATCCGCACGGGTACCCGGTGCCTCGACCTCACCCGCAGCGAGGGACGCGCTCAGGCGTTCTTTCTCCTGCGCAATGGACGCAGTCAGCCCGTCCACGAACGCGCTGGCTCTTTCGCTCATCTGATCCGAATCCCGCTGCTCCACCTGAAGCCCCCTTTGTGCGTCATATGACTCCGCATCTCGCCGAGAGGACCCGCCCCTAAAAGGCGTTCACTTCAGGGTCGATGCCGAGCTCTCCAAGGGTTCGATAGTAGTCCTCGGGCGTGTACTCCTTGTTGAGGATGTGATACTTGGACCCGTTGAGACCCACGCAGAACGCGCAGTTCGCGCAGTCCACACACTGCACACACTCGACCAGGCTGTCCGAGTTGTGGCACGAGATGCACGCGCGGGAGTTGTACGTGAAGTTGCAGTTGCGGCACGCCTCGACATTGAAGCAGCCGTAGTTGTTCGCCGAGTCGCGATCGTGAGTGTGCTCCGTACGAAGCTTAGTGAACTCACGCATGAGTGTTTCGGTATCCATATCGCCTCCGTGCAAGGGTTGAAACGTAGTGCCTAACTTAACAGAATCAGCTTCGGGCGCGTAGTAGTCTGAGCGCGTTCAGGATGACGAGCAGAGCCACGCCAGTGTCTGCGAACACCGCGAGCCATAAGGGAGCGAAACCCAACACCGCCGCAACCAGCACAACGAACTTGATCACGATAGATGTCCAGACGTTCTGCTGGATGTTGGCGACCGTACGTCGGCCCAGAGACAGGAACCCGGGCAGAGCGCGCAGATCGTCGCTCATGAGCGCGACATCAGCAGTCTCGAGCGCCGTGTCGGCACCCGCCGCTCCCATGGCGATACCAATGTCGGCGCGCGCGAGTGCCGGAGCATCGTTGATGCCGTCGCCGACCATAGCCACCCGACCATACTGCTCGCGAAGTTCCGCGATAGCATTGGTCTTATCCTGCGGCAACAAACGAGAGCGGACCTCCGTGAGTCCCACCTGATTCGCTATAGCGGCAGCAGTACGGTCGTTGTCACCCGTTAGCATGACCAGGTGCTCGATACCGATCCGTCGGAGCGAGTCGACCACCTCGATCGCCTGCGGTCTCACCCCGTCCAGGATGCCGATGAGGCCGACAACGCGTCCCACGTCCAGGTGCACGACCACGAGCACGGTGCGTCCGTCGCTCTCGAGCCGCTCGATCTCGCTCTCTGCCTCATGGGACAGTGGCAGCATCTCACTCGCCATGGCAGGACTTCCGACGGCGAACCGCTCCCCCGCGATCGAGCCCTCAACACCGCGCCCGGCGGTTTCCCGCACGTCCGCCGCACCCGTCGGAACTACATCTCCCGCCGCACGCAGAACCGCACCGGCCAGAGGATGGCCTGAATTCTTTTCCAGCGCAGCCGCGACCTCTATCACCCGCTCCGCATTCGGAGCCCCGAGAGCCACGACGTCGGCCACCTCAGGGCTACCGAGCGTGAGGGTACCCGTCTTGTCGAAAGCGATGACGCGGATCTGTGGCGCGAGCTCTAGGAACGCGCCGCCCTTCACGAGCACGCCGTCGCGCGTGGCACGCGTGATCGCACTCACCACCGCGACGGGCGTGGAGATCACGAGCGCGCAGGGACAACTGACCACAAGGAGGACGAGGGCACGATAGAACCATTCACCGAAACCGCCCCACGCGAGCGGCGTCAATGCCGAGAGCAGAGGTGGAATCGTAGAGATGAGGATCGCCAGCACCACGACAGCCGGCGTGTAGTAGCGAGTGAACCTGTCCACCAACCGCTGGAACGGCGCCTGTTGCGCCTGAGCCTCCTCGACCAGATGAATCACGCGAGAAAGCGTCGAATCTCCGGCGAGCGAGCTCACCTCGATCTCGAGCACACCGTTGGTGTTCAGAGTGCCCGCATACACGACATCTCCGACGTCTTTGTCCACCGGCACGGACTCACCGGTGATGGGTGCCTCATCCACTGCCGATGAACCACGAATCACTGATCCATCGAGGGGGATCCTGTCTCCCGGACGAACGACGATCACGTCTTTCAGCCTGACCTCGCTGGGCGCAAGATCGTACTCGCCCCCATCGCGAAGAACTCGCGCAACATCCGGAGTGAGCTTCATGAGGTCACGGATCGATCTGCGCGTCTTGGCGAGACTACGAGCCTCCAGCAACCCTCCCACCGAGAACAGGAACACCACCATGGCCGCCTCGAGCCACTCGCCTATTCCCGCCGCACCGATCACGGCGATAGTCATGAGCACATTCATGTCGAGGCTCCGCACACGGGCCGACGCAACCGCACGCCGCGCAATCACGCCACCGCCCAAAATGATTGCCATCGCCAACGCGATGGTAGCGGGGACCTCGTACTGCCCAAGCAGCAGTCCCAGCCCGATCAGCACGCCACTACCGGACGTGGAGATCTCTGTTCGGTTCTTCTGCATCCACGATCGAGGAGCGGTCTCTTCTGATTCCTCGCCCACGATGCCCTCGACCTCATATCCCGCAGCTTCGATGGCATCCCTCAGCGCGCCTACCGACGTATGACTGGGCTCGTAGCCCACCTTGAGTTTCGCTGTAGCGAAATCCAGCGTCGCATCCTCTACGCCTTCTATGAGGTCGACCCGCGCACGGAGCTTGGCAGCGCAGTCGGGACAGTCGATGGCAGCAAGGTGGAACTCCACAACGGGACGCCCGGACGTGTCGCCCAGGGCCTCTATCCCGTAGTCCATACGTTTTACCAAGTCCACGACCGCAGGACGCGGGTCGGCCGCAGCGTCGTACTCGACATACAGGGTCCCGGTGGCGAAGTTGAGTGAGGCCGACCACACATGATCGACCCGCTCCACAGAAATGGCGACAGTACGCGCACAGTCCGGACAGTCGAGTCCGGACAGTCGCCACGACGCATGTCCTACGGCCTGCGAGATGCTGAATCCCAAGGCCTGCACCTGACTCGAGAGTTCGTCGCGAGCCGGTCCGCCTTCTTCAACGGTGACCGAGAGCAGGGAAAGTGCAGGATCGATCGTGACAGAGCCGACCCCCGGCATCTCATCGACCGCGTCACGAAGACGAGCCGTGCAAATGGAGCAGTGTTCTGGCGACGGAATAGTCACGGGGATCTCGACTATCTCCCTCATGTCATTCTTGCTCACGGTCGACCTCCCCCGAAGTGCTCCGCAGTGTGATCGATGGCCTGTGATAGAAGGGTGTGTACGTGTTCATCGGCGAGACGATAGAAGATGTGCTTTCCCCTGCGCTCAAAGGCGACGAGATCCATATCCCTGAGTGATTTGAGCTGATGACTCACACCGGACTGACTCACACCGGTGAGCCCGACGAGGTCACAGACACACCGTTCCTCACCAGAAAGCGCAGTCAGGATACGCAGGCGTGTGGGGTCTCCCAGCGCCGCAAAGATGTCGGCGACTGCCCCGAGGTGTTCATCGCTCGGTACATATGAGTGTTTGTTCATATGTTGATAGTAGACACTATTCCACGATCAGGCAACCCACACAGTCCATCGACGGGTAAGATAAATCTCCAAGAAACCACTCGCAAGGAGCACAGAATGTCAGGCAAGCGCTTAATGCTCGTACACTGGGACGCCGACGAGGTCGACGACCTTGCTATCCCCTTGCGCACCGAAGGGTGCTCAGTAGAGACAGAAGCCTCGGATTCATCGCGCACCCTCAAGAGCGCGGCATCGAACCCCCCGGATGCGATTCTCGTCTTCCTCGCCCGCGATGCGGCCCGCGGCCGAGAGCTCGCTCGTACCCTGTTTGCAAATCTGCATACATCGTCGATTCCCGTCGTGTTCGTCGGCGGATCGGAACATGCCGTCCAGGAGACACGAAGCCGATTCCCCGACGCATTATTCGTCGATGCGGACCATATGTGCGACGTGCTCAAGGGGCTGCTCAGTATCGACTGACACGTTCGCTCCGTGTAAGCCAACGAACAACGGGCACCCCACCTCTCAGTGGAGTGCCCGTTCTCTATGCCTACGCGTGTCAACCATGCGGGATGAACGCGGTGCCGCTTGAGTTACGCGACGTCACGCCTCATGAAACCGATGTACGCGATCACGAGACACACAACGGACACTCCTGCGTAGACCCACCATGCGTTCGTGGCCAGAGCACCGTTGTTGATGACCTTGCCCGGCTCCCAGTAGCTGAGCAGGTTGAACGGGTCGAGCGCATCCGCGAAGTCGGACACATCCGCGAGAAAGGATGCGATCCACATTCCTGCGATGACCGCCGACGTGAGGGTTGTCGGCCTCCCCCCATCACGCGAGAGCGCCGAGACCATGAAGGCGAAACTGCCGATAGCGAGCATCAGCAACGACCCCAGACCGAACAACAGCCAGAACACCTTGGCCGTAAGCTCGATGTCGTATCCGGGCCCAAGGATCTGAATGGGCACGAATGTGGCCGCACTGAGCAGGAGAACCTGCAGGACCAGGCCTGCCATGCGGGTGAGAATGAACTTAGAGCGCGAGAGTGGTTGGCTCAGAAGCAGCTCCATCGTCCCGCCGTTCACCTCGCCCGCGATCATCTTCGCTGCGTATCCGATGAGTGCAGCGGCCACGATCACCATCCACATGAGGCCCAGATACTCCGTTTGGAAGTAGCCGCCAAGCGAAGCGAGCGACAGCTCTGCGTCACCAAAGAGGGCGATCATCTCAGGCGGCATGGACTCGGCAAGTTCCGCGTACTCGGCGCCACCCATCTGCGGCCAGAACCAGACCATCATCCATGAATACGCCACGAGGCTGAATGAGAACCAGAAGAGGGGCTTGCGGCGCTGATGCATCGTTCCCTTGAAGAGATTCCAACTCATGACGCATCACCGCCCTTCGAATCCGCACTATCCTTGTGAGCATCATCCCTATAGAACTCCATGAACACGTCCTCAAGACTCGCGTGCTGGAGCGTCACATCGGTGAGGCTGTGCGCAGCAAGGTGCTTGATCAGACCGTCCACGGCCTCACCGGTCACGGTGGCTGTCAGGGTGTTCGCATCGATGGATACGACATCCTCGACACTGGGCATACCACCCAGGGTCGATGCATCGACCCCATCGGCGAACTTCACGGTCAACTCGCGCAGTCGCCTGGCGAGCAGCTCATGCATGTTCTCGTCGGCGACGAGACGACCTTCGCGGATGATGCCGACACGCTCACAGACACGCTCGACCTCGGAGAGAATGTGACTCGACAAGAACAGGGTCGCTCCCTCTTTGACGCGCTCCTCGATGATGTCGAACACAACGTCCTGATTGAGAGGATCAAGGCCACTCGTGGGCTCGTCTAGGATCAGAAGCTCCGGGTCATGCATAAGCCCGATGATGAGAGCGAGCTTCTGCTTGTTCCCCTTGGAGAGTTCCCGGATCTTGCGGCTCGGATCGAACTCAAGACGCTCGATGAGCTCTGTCTCGCTCGCGCCCTTGCCGCCGCGGAACCCGGAGATATAGTCGAGCATCCAGCGCCCGGTCTCCTTCTCGTACATGAAGACCTCGCCGGGGATGTAGCCGATGCGCTGGCGAAGTGCCGCGCCGTCCAGCGTGACTGCCTCCCCCAGAACTCGTGCCTCGCCATGGGTCATTTTTAGCATGCTCAACAGACATCTGATGGTGGTGGTCTTGCCGGCGCCATTGGGCCCAAGGAAGCCGTATGTCTCTCCCCTGCCGACCGAGAGATCGAGATCGATCACTCCTCGATGCTTGCCGTAGAACTTGCTCATGCCCTTTGTTTCGATAACTGCTGACACGTGTGTTGACTCCTTTCGCATGTGTGTTCGTCCTGGGTGATGACGCAACCTGCTACGCCGACGCCATCCCCCTTCTGAACAACTCAGCGATACCGAGCTCCATGCCACGGTCGTCGCACGATTTCGCGATGGAACCGACCAGCAGCAGGCCCTCGAACTCCGAGACGAGGGCGAGCGCGGCCATACGGCAGTCGAGATCGAGACGAACCTCGCCGGTCTCTTTGCCGGTCTCGAGCTGGACGACGATCAGCTCTATCGTCCGCGTATAGAAACCATCGAGCAGCTCCCTGAGTTCAGGAAAACGTCGAGCCGCATCGATCATGAATGGCAGGTAGGCAAGATCGATACCTGCGTCAGGCGTGCTGGAGAATTCAGCCTCGATCTCACTCATTGAGCCGAACATGACGTCGAGCATCTCGTTGGGGCCGTTCGCCCCTTGAAGCATCGCGAAGTAATCAGCTGTCGTGCCCTCGATCATGCCGGAGAAGAGCTCCTTGAATAGCCCATCCTTGCTCTTGAAGTGATAGTAGATGGCCGGCTTGGTCACGCCGACCGCCTCGGCCACTGCGTCGAGCGTGGTCCCGTCGTAGCCGAGACGTAGGAACATTTCGAGCGCAGTCGCAAATATGTCATCGCGCGTCGAAATAGAGAGACACCTCCGGAATCAGTGTGGCTCGAGGGCTTCCCTATCACTGGAAAACGCCTCAACCGGGCTACTTACTTACTGGTAAGTATACACCCAGTAGGCGCAAGGGCAACGGCGAGTATCGAGTCGCTATCGACGCTTGCGTCGCCCGTGATCGGACCCTTTGCGCGCGCCCTTCTTGAGCCGATCGAGAACCTCGTCCTCCGAGCTCTTCTCAATCTCCGCCTTGAGCTTCACAACCTGATCACGCAGGCGTGCGGCAGCCTCGAAATCGAGAGCCTCGGATGAGGCGACCATGTCCTCTTCCAGCGTTGAGATGAGTCGCATCACCTCTGCGCGAGGCAGTTTGGAGAGCTCCTTTGCCGCCTCCTCTGCAGTGGTGACCTGGACCTCCCCTTCCGACATGTACTGCGCGATGTCATTGATCGCCTTGCGGATGGTCTGCGGCTCGATGCCATGCTCTTCGTTGTATGCAACCTGGATCGCACGTCGACGATCCGTCTCGTCAATGGCTGCGCGCATGGAGTCGGTCACCTTGTCCGCGTACATGAGTACGGTTCCCGATACGTTGCGCGCCGCGCGACCGGTGGTCTGAATAAGCGACCGGAAGTTGCGCAGGAACCCCTCTTTGTCTGCATCCAGGATCGCCACAAGCGACACCTCGGGCAGGTCGAGCCCCTCTCGCAACAAGTTGATGCCAACGAGGCAGTCAAAGCCGCCGCGTCGCAGGTCACTGAGGATCTCGATGCGCTCCAGTGTTCCGATGTCGCCATGCATATAGCGCGTACGGACACCCTGCTCAAAGAGATACTCGGTGAGATCCTCGGCCATGCGCTTGGTCAGCGTGGTCACGAGCACTCGCTCGTCGCGAGCGACACGCTCCTTGATCTCAGCGATGAGATCGTCGACCTGACCTTTGACCGGTCGGACCTCGATCTGCGGATCAACCAGCCCCGTGGGCCGAATTATCTGCTCGACAACACGTTCGCTGACTTGCTGCTCATAGTCGCCGGGCGTGGCGGAGACGTAGATGAACTGAGGCACTCGCTGCTCGAACTCATCGAATCGTAGTGGCCGATTGTCGAGCGCGCTCGGAAGGCGGAAACCGTGCTCGACGAGGTTGATCTTGCGGCTGCGATCGCCCGCGTGCATGCCGCGAATCTGCGGCACGGTGACATGTGACTCATCGATAATGCAGAGGAAGTCCTCAGGGAAGTAATCTATGAGTGTGCTCGCAGGTTGACCGGGCTCGCGTCCGTCCAGATGACGCGAATAGTTCTCGATACCTGAGCAGAATCCCATGGTCTCGAGCATCTCCAGGTCATAGCTCGCGCGCATCTCAAGTCGTTGCGCCTCCAGAAGCTTGCCCTCCGCCTTGAACTCAGCCAACCGCGTCTGCAGCTCTCCACGAATCCCCTCGACTGCCGCCCCCATCTTCTCCGGCGCGGTGACGTAGTGCGTGGCCGGCCACACGGGTAGCCATTTGAAATCCGCACGGACCTCGCCGGTGACCAGATCGACCTCAGATATGGAATCGACCTCATCACCAAAGAAGTCGATCCTGATCGGGTGATCAGCGTATGGCGGAAAGACATCGACAACGTCTCCGCGAACTCGGAACGTGCCACGGCCCAGTTCGTAGTCGTTCCGGTCGTACTGGATGCCGATGAGGTCGCGTATGAGCTTGTCGCGCTCGTACTCGTCGCCGACTGTGAGGAAAGCGGCCATGCCCGCATAGTCCTCTGGCGAGCCGATACCGTAGATGCACGAGACGCTCGCAACCACCACGACATCGCGCCGGGAGAGCAGCGCGGCGGTGGCCGCGTGCCGAAGCTTCTCGACCTCCTCGTTGATGGAAGCGTCTTTCTCGATGAACGTGTCGCTCGAAGCAACGTATGCTTCCGGCTGGTAGTAGTCGTAGTAACTCACGAAGTACACGACCGCATTCTCCGGCAGGAACTCGCGCATCTCGGAAGCCAACTGCGCGGCAAGCGTCTTGTTGGGAGCCATGATGAGCGTGGGCTTCTGAACTTCCTCAATGAGCTTTGCCATGGTGAACGTCTTGCCCGAGCCCGTTACTCCCAGAAGCGTCTCGTATCTCGTACCCTCGCGCACGTTGGCAGCGAGCTCCGCGATGGCTTTGGGCTGGTCGCCTGCGGGCTCGAACTCTGATACGACCTCGAAACGTTTGTCAGTCATGGACGAGAATCGCTCCATTCCGGAAAGAGATCAGGGTACACGTGCGTATATACATCGCGCGCACGAACAACACTCACCACGTAGTGGCGCGTCTCGGGGAACTCGATAGTGTCGCGAATGTCCCCGTCTTCATCGACCCACTCATCGACATTACCCATTCCCGCGTTGTACGCGGCAAGCGCCGTTTCAATCTCGTGATAGCGCTCCACGAGCAACCGCAGATACGCGGTGCCGTACTCGATATTGACAGCAGGGTCTGACAACGAGCCTTCCGCGAGCTCTGAATCGACCAAGCCACGGTCACGCAACTCAGAAGCAGTGTCCGGCAGAACCTGCATGAGGCCAACCGCACCTGCCGACGAGACGATGTCGGCACGCCAATCCGACTCGGCCTCGATCAGGGCGCATACCAGATAGGGGTTCACTTCATGTCTCTCGGCCGAATCCTTGATCGCCATCTCATGATCGACCGGATACCAGATCCGCTGTACGAATCCCGGGCCGCGAACGAACAGCAAGGTAGCGATCGCAAGCACAAAGATGACCGCTGCGATCATAAGACGATGCGGCGCAAAGGGACCGCTACGTTCCAACCGGGGCCACCCCGTCCCAGTATTCCTTGAGTTGACCCAGAAAATCTTCCACGGTACCCGTGTTGGAGATCACGTGATCGGCCAGAGCCGCGCGATCAGCATCGGTCGCCTGCCGAGACACACGACGCCACGCCTCATCAATATCCATTCCGCGCGCAACCGCGTTCTCAATGCGTCGCTCGACCGGGGTCTCTATCGCAAGAACGGTGTCTGCCACGTCGGCAATGACCGGGTCTTCTGCCAGAAGCGGGACCTCGAGAACCACCATGCGCGGCGGTCGCTCCAGGAGACGCAGATTGGTGATTCCCTCGATGACTTCACGCAGCACCACCGGGTGAACGATGCTGTTGAGCCTCGCCGTGCTGCCTGCATCAGCGAATGCGATACGAGCGAGCTCACCTCGATCAAGGCTACCGTCGGCTTGGAGCACCTGGTCGCCAAAAGCCCTCGCGACCTCCGCTAGGGCATCACTGCCGGGATAGAGTGCTCCACGAGCGATGTCGTCGAGATCGAGAACGATGGCTCCCCGAGACTTGAAGTACTTCGAAGCCGTGCTCTTGCCTGAACCGATTCCTCCGGTCACTGCGACGACGTACATCCGCTCTCCCTCCACCTGACGGTAGAAACAGGGCCGAGTCGCGACGATGCGCGACCCGGCCCCAGCAATCAACCCACGTACCCGATAGTGCGGAGCTTATGCCTCAGTATCCTCTTCGGCGACAGCTTCGTCAGCCACTTCCTCGGCAGGGGCCTCAGCGGCTTCCTCAGCTGCGGGCTCCTCGGCGACCTCTGCGGTCTCCTCGGCGGCTTCCTCAACTGCGGGCTCCTCGGCGACCTCTGCGGTCTCCTCGGCGGCTTCCTCAGCGGCAGGAGCGTCTGCTTCGACGGCTGCATCCTCAGCGGGGGCCTCGGCTGCTGCGTCCTCGGCAGGCTCTTCGCCCTCGGGCGTCTCGATCGGCTCAATCTCGATGACCTGGCCGAGCGCCTCAGCGGCGGCGCGCATGGAGAGCGAGATGCGACGACGGTCGAGATCGACGTCCTGAACCTTGATGTGAACGTTCTCGCCGACGGCAGTGACCTGCTCCGGCGTCTCCACGTGGCCCTTGGCCATCTCGGAGATGTGCACCAGACCCTCGACTCCGTCGCCCAGCTCCACGAAGGCGCCGAACGGGACGAGCTTGGTCACGCGACCCTCGATGATGGAGCCAACGGGGTACTGCTTGACGAGCATCTTCCACGGATCCTCGGTGGTCTGCTTGAGGCCAAGGGAGATGCGCTCGCGGTCGAGATCCACGTCGAGGACCTTGACGGAAACCTTGTCTCCGACCTTGACGACCTCGGACGGGTGGTTGACGTGGCTCCAGGACAGCTCGGAGATGTGAACGAGTCCGTCGATGCCGCCGAGGTCCACAAAGGCACCGAAGTCGACGATCGAAGAGACAGAACCCTCGAGGATCTGACCCTTGGCCAGGTTGCCCAGAATGGCAGCCCGCTCGTGCTTGCGGCCTTCCTCGAGCACCACGCGGCGCGAAAGGACGACGTTGTTGCGGTTGCGATCCATCTCGATGACACGGGCCTCGAGGCGCTCACCCATGAAGCTGGCAAGATCCTTGACCCTGCGGAGATCGACGAGAGATGCCGGCAGGAAGCCGCGCAGGCCGATGTCGAGGATGAGTCCACCCTTGACGACCTCGATGACTTCGCCGTCGACGTCTTCGCCGTCGTTGAACTTGGTTTCGATGTTGACCCAGGCGCGCTCGTACTCGGCACGCTTCTTGGAAAGGATAAGGCGGCCATCCTTGTCCTCCTTCTGGAGAACCAGTGCCTCTACCTCGTCGCCGAGGGAGACGATGTCGCCGGGATTTGCATCCTTGCGAATGGAAAGCTCGCGGGCAGGAATAACGCCCTCAGACTTGTAGCCGATGTCCAGCAGGACTTCGTCCCGCTCGACCTGCACGATGGTACCGGTGACGAGATCGCCGTCATCGAAGTCCGTCATCGTGTCGTCGATGAGTGCGTGCATCTCCTCATCGGTGTACTCAACGTGCTCAATGATAGTGCCGTTCTCAAACTCTTCCATCTTTGGACCCCATTCTGTGTCGGGGCCCCGCCTATCATGTAGTTGTCGCCTACAGGTCCGTCGAATGCTTATAGGACTTCGTCGGTTGTGGGTGCTTTCCATACATGTTTCGTCGGGGGCCTACATTACATTGGCTCGCTGCGATTTGGACGCAGAGACACCAGCGACCCAGTATACAGGCCGGACGAGCGTATATCCAGCCCCCATGACGACCCAACGGCTCCTATTTGGCCTTAGCCCAGTTCTCGCCGTACGAGACATCCACTTCAAGCGGAACGGCCAGTTCAACCACACCGGCCATAGCCTCGCAGACCATTGCGGACAGACGCTCGACCTCGTCGGCCGGACATTCGAATACGAGCTCATCGTGCACCTGAATGACCATTCGTGCCGAGAACCCTTCCGCACGCAGCCGCTGGTCGACTTCGATCATGGCGAGCTTGATGATGTCGGCGGCGGTCCCCTGCATGGGGTGGTTCATGGCCGTGCGCTCGCCGAACGAACGCATGTTGTAGTTGCTGCTCTTGAGCTCCGGGATGCGCCTGCGACGACCGAACATAGTGGTTGCGTAGCCCTCTTTGTGAGCCGAAGCTACGGTCCCGTCGAGATATGAACGCACGCCCGGATACGCCTCGAAGTAGCGATCGATCATGGCCTGCGCCTCGCCATAGCCGATCCCCAGAGACTCACCCAGACCGTGCGCCGTCTGTCCGTAGACGATGCCGAAGTTGACCGCCTTGGCTCGACTGCGGTACTCGGTCGTGACCTCGTCGACCGGCATACCAAAAACGCGCGATGCCGTGGCCGCATGGAAGTCCGCGCCGGACGTGAACGCCTCGATCAACCCGGGATCAGCGGAAAGATGCGCGAGAATGCGCAGTTCTATCTGCGAGTAGTCGGCGCCAACGATCGTGTCCCCGAACGTGCCGGGCACGAACGCCGCACGGATGCGACGACCGAACTCTGTGCGGACCGGGATGTTCTGGAGGTTGGGATTGCTGCTGGATAGACGTCCCGTGGCCGCCACCGTCTGATTGAACGAGGTGTGCAGGCGGTCGTCGGATCCGAGCAGGCGCGGGAGCGCGTCGATGTACGTGGACTTGAGCTTGGCAAGCTCGCGATAGTCCCTGATGAGCTGGGCTATCGGGTACTGTGCCGCAAGCATCTTGAGCACCGACGCATCAGTCGAGTACCCGGTCTTGGTCTTCTTCGAAGGCGGCAGATCCAACTTCTCGAACAGGACTTCCGCGAGCTGCTTGGGCGAATCGATGTTGAACTCGACGCCGGCCATCTCGTGGATCTCGGCGACGAGGGCATCGATGCTCCCGCCCGTCTCAAGAGCGAGACCCTTCAGCACGTCCGTGTCGATCTCCACACCCACGCGCTCCATGCGGGCGAGCACGGGCACGAGCGGCATCTCGATTCGGGAGAAGCAGTCGAGTGAACCGTCCTTCTCGAGCAACTCCTCGAAATTTGGCGTGAGACGGGCCACAGCCTCTGCCTCTACGGCCGCACGTGGTTTGGCATCCGTGGCATCCGGCAGGGGTTGTCCCAGATAGTCGGCATGCAGGCCGGCAATGTCATACGACGAACGATGTGACTCCAGAAGATACGCGGCCAAAGCACAGTCGAAGAGTCGACCGGGATCGGCAGCGTCGAATGACTCATCACAGACTGCGCTTCCCGACACGGTTGGACACAGGTCGTGCAGAAGCGACTTGACGTCGCCCGCCGCCAAACGAGACGACTGCAGAATCGAGGTGAACGCGCTCGCAATATTCTCGTCACTCAGGATTGCAACCGCCTGATCAGCCGCAAGCGCCAGATCACGGTGGTCGGTGAACAGCGACTCACCACTGCCATCGTCGATGCTGGCACCTATCCACGAACCGGCCCCCTCAGCCACCCACTCCCTTGCACGAGTGAGCGCGTCCGAATCTCGCAGTACCACCCACGGCACGGTCGGCTCGGCAACCGGAACGGCCGGCTTCTCCTGCGCCGTGGCGAGCACGCGCTCCAGAAGCGTGGTGAACCGGAGCTCTGCGAACGCCTTGGCGATCTCCGCGGGATCGAACTTCCCCCACGTGACCGCGCCGATATCGAGATCGATTGGCACGTCACGACGAATCGTGGCGACCGTTCTGCTGAGCAGGGCGTCGTCGGCATGTTCGCGCAGCCTCTCGCCAAGCTTGCCCTTTATGCCTGGGGCAGCCGCGAGCACTGCTTCCAGCGTGCCATGCTCGGCAATGAGCTTGGCAGCCGTCTTTTCGCCAACGCCGGGAACCCCGGGGATATTGTCTGACGTGTCACCTTTGAGACCCATGTAGTCGATGACCTGTGCGGGAGTGACGCCGTAGCGATCGAACACGCCCTGCGGGTCGTAGGTGACGATGTCGGTGATGCCCTTGCGGGTCGTCACCACGCTCACATTCTCGGTGACGAGCTGCAGAGCGTCACGGTCACCTGTGATGAGCAGCACACGCATGCCAGCCTTCTCGCCTCGCTCGGCGAGCGTACCCAGGATGTCGTCGCCCTCCCAGCCCTCAGCCTCAACGGTGGGAACCGCCATTGCCTTGAGCAGCTCCTTGACCATGGGGAACTGCACCTTGAGCTCGGGCGCGGTGGGCGGGCGATGCGCCTTGTACGACGCGAGAATGTCGCTGCGGAACTTGGGCTTGCCCTTGTCGAAGGCAACGACCACGCCGTCGGGTTCCAGCACATCGATCATCTTGGCGAGCATTGAGATGAAGCCGAAGACCGCATTGGTGGGTCGGCCGTCAGGGGCGGTCATGGTCGGCGGGAGTCCATGGAACGCACGATGAATGAGACTGTTCCCGTCAACGACGGCGACTACGCGCTTGGTCATGGAGTGCCCCTTTGAGATACGCTCAGGCTCGGAGCCGTTCTGGATGCACGTGCGTCCGGAACGGTGCGTGTCTCGATTGTACCCGAGCGGCGCGCAGGGCAGAGGGGGCTTCATGGGGTTCTTCAACTGGGCGGCACCGGTGCGCTTGGAGTACGCCTGTCTCAGGCACTCGATGCTGATGTGGTCATAGGCGACCCTACACCCCAGATGATCCGTTACGTGCCCACGAGCGATCGCGTGAGTGCAGTGCTTACCCGTGCCGAGGCGATGCCGTTCAACTCCGACGAGTTCGACGCAGTGATCGTGAGTGACGCGTTTCACCACTTCCGCAATCAACCGGGAGCCGCCGCCGAGATGGTGCGTGTGGTGCGCGAGGGCGGCGGCATCACGGTGCTGGAACTCGACCCCGCGGGTCTGGGCATGCGGCTGCTCATTCTGGCCGAGAAACTCCTAGGTGAACCGGGTTCGTTCTTCACACCAGAGGCGATGTGCGAGTTTTGGCGGAATGAAGGCGTTGAAGGCACATGCGAGAGGGTGAACGGTCCGACCTACCGATTCACCGGCACCGTGCAAGTTGGCGCGACAAACCCGACCTAGCTGCCGTTCCAGAGATAGCCCACGTTGCGCACGGTCTCGAGTCGGCTCATGAGCTCGCCGCCCACCTTGGAGCGGATCCGTCTGATGTGTACGTCCACGGTGCGCGTGCCACCGTAATAGTCCGAACCCCACACACGGCGCAGGAGCACATCTCGGCTGTAGGCGCGATTGGGATGCGTGACCAAGAATGCAAAGAGCGCGTACTCCAAATACGTGAAATCGACCGGCTTGCCGCGGAGAGTCGCCTGATACGTCGCGAGGTTGATGGTGAGGTCGTCGATTCTCAGGAGTTCCTGCTCGGCGATCTCCTCCCCTGGCCACAGCAGTGCCCGCACACGCGCGGCTATCTCAGCGGATGAAGCGCCCCGAACCGCGAAGTCGGCGCCCAACTGGGCGGGCAGGCGCAACGACGTGAGCGCATCGGCCTCAATCAGAAGCAGACTGTGCACATCGGCTCCCGAAGCGGCCGCTCCCTCGATGAGCCGCACGAACGACTCTGGGTCGCGACCGGCATCAATGATGGCAAGCCGATAGTCCGCGTCGGCGAGCTGCACGGACGCGTCACCGGCGGCGCACTGCGTCATCGCGACATCCAAGGGTTCTATCGCGCTCTCCACCCAGGCACGGGTGTGCGCGTCATCTGAGACTATCAGCACCTTCTTCATGTGCATGATTGTACCGTTCTCCCCTAGCGAGTCCAGAACGGCAAACGCCGGACGAGTCTCCTCGCCCGGCGCCATTGCCGATACATATATTTCGTGCGACTGCTACCTAGAGAATAGCGAGGTAGCGATCCAACTCCCACTGCGAGACATACGTGCTGTACTCGGTCCACTCGGCCTTCTTGGCTCTCACGAAGTACTCGTGAATGTGACTACCCAGGATCTCCTTCATGAGGTCAGACGTCTCGAACAGCTCGATAGCAAGACCCAAGTTGCCCGGCAGAGTCTTGATGTCGGCATCCGCGAGCTCGGTCTCGCTCATGTCGAAGATGTTGTTGCTAGCCTCAGGCATGAGCTTGAGACCGTCCTCGATACCCTTGAGACCGGCACCGAGCATGACGGCGAAGGCCAGGTAGGGGTTTGCTGCGGGGTCGGGCGAGCGCAGCTCCACGCGGGTTGCGTTCTCTTTGCCCGGCTTGTACATGGGCACACGAACCATGGCGGAACGGTTGCGGCGAGCCCAGCTCACGTAGACAGGAGCCTCGTAGCCCGGAACAAGACGCTTGTAGGAGTTCACGAACTGGTTCGTGACGGCGCAGAACTCGGGGGCGTACTTGAGCAGACCGGCGATGTAGCTCTTGCCGAGCTCGGAGAGGTTGTAGCCCTCGGGATCGTTGGCATCGAAGAATGCGTTGCCGTCCTTGTTGAACAGGGACTGGTGCACGTGCATTCCGTTGCCGTTCTCGCCGGCGATCGGCTTGGGCATGAAGGTCGCGTACACGCCGTTGGCGTAGGCGATCTCCTTGACGGCCAAGCGATAGGTCATCACGATGTCGGCCATTTCGCCAGCCTCGGCGTAGCGAAGGTCGATCTCGTGCTGCGACGGAGCAACCTCGTGGTGCGAGTACTCGACGGTAACACCCAGCTTCTCAAGCGTGAGAACGGTCTCGCGACGAAGGTCGGAGGCCACGTCGAGCGGCGTGAGGTCGAAGTAGCCACCGTTGTCCAGCGGCACCGTGGACTCTTCGTCCTCGAAGTAGAAGAACTCGAGCTCAGGACCGACGTACATGGTGAGACCCATCGCGGCGGCCTTGTCCAGGTTGCGCCTGAGAGCGTTGCGGGGGTCACCGGAGAACGGCGTACCGTCCGGCAGCTGCACGCTGCAGAACATGGAGGCGACGCCACCCTGCTCGGGACGCCACGGGAGGATGCGGAACGTGGAGGGGTCCGGAATGGCGATCATGTCGGATTCCTCGATACGTGTGTAACCGTCGATCGATGAACCGTCAAAGCCCATACCTTCTTCGAAGGCGAGCTCGAGCTCAGTATCGGAGATGGCGAACGACTTCATCTGACCAAGAACATCCGTGAACCAGAAACGGATGAAGCGAATGCCTCGCTCCTCGACGGTCTTGATCACGTAATCCTTATCGAACTTTGGTGCCATGTGAAGACCTCCTGATCGATACCTGACACGACGCTGATCGCGTGTCTCTTTGAAAACAATGACGATACGAAGAACTCTTTGTGCTTTCGCATGACATCGTACCGCCGATATGTTTCGGAAGTGTTTCGCTTTTCCGCAGTATATGAGGCCTGCTCCGGGCCCCGACAGAGCTGATTCATGACCCGAATTCATGACCCTGATTCAACGGCTTGTCGTTCACAAGAACACGCCGATTTGGACGAATCAACGAAAGCCGCGGACGAATAGTGCCTCGCACTCGCCAATCTGCCGATAGTCTGAACCAACCTTAAGACTTGTGTAGTAGTTCGTGCGCCTACTCACTAACTTCAATCACCCAAGCAATTGCGCGGAAACAGAAGGGCCGCCCCGGTTGGGGCGGCCCTTTGACTTTGGAGCATCGCACCGCTCGAGTGAAACCACTCCTCGGCGATCTGCAGATCTAGAGATACGTGTACATCTTTCCGTACGGACGATGGCTGATCGGCACCAGTTTGGTGAACGGCACCGACACGACCTCGTCGTAGTCCATGTCGAGCGCATCGCAGTACTCCTTGAGCACCGGACCCAGCGTCTTCATGTCCTCTTCGTCGGCGGTGAAGATGCCGACCTCCCTACCGCACTGCCACGGCTCGACCTCGCCGCGCAGATAGATGACGCCACCGTGCATTCCCGTGCCCACGTAGCCGCCGACGAGCGGGCCCTCGAACTGGGAGTTCATGCCCAGGAGCACCAGCATGCCGCCTGCCATGTACTCACCAAAGAAGTCGCGCGCCTTACCGCCACAGACCATCACGGGGATCAGGTTCTCGTACGCCTTCATGTGGATGCCCACGCGATAGCCGACATCCTTCTTGATGAAGACCTTGCCGCCGCGCATGCCATAGCCAAGGACATCACCGGCATCACCATGGACTATGACCTTGCCCGCGTTCATGGTGTTACCCACGCCGTCCTGCGCGTTGCCGAACACCTCGACGGTGGGCCCGTTCATGAACATCGCCATGTCGTTGCCCGCGGTGCCGTTGACCTCGATACGAACGTCCTTGCCGCTGACACCGTTGCCGATGTAGCGCTGGCCGTTGACGTGATCGAGCGTGATGTTTTTGACGCCGTCGGCGACCAGTTTGCGTACCGAATCGTTCATGTTGCGGTAGTACACGCTCTGCGCGTCGATTCTGGCGGTATCGCCTTCCACGGTCACACTGGGCGGAGTCTTGATGTATCCCTCGATGGGACCGTTGTTCTGTGTGCTCTGAGTCATCTCTGTCACCCTCCCCTACATCCCGGCGGGCTTGACGCCCAGGATCTTGCAGGTCTGCTCGTCAAGGCCGACGGCGCGAAGTCGCTCGCGGCTACCCCGCAGTGATTCGACGGCGTTAACGCCCAGCGCACCCAGGATCTCCTGCAGCTCATGGCTCCAGGCGTGAACCAGGTTGGTGAGACGCTCGGCGCCCCACTCCGGGTCGACGCGACGCGTGAGCTCGGGCTTCTGCGTGGTGAGACCCCACGAACAGCAACCGGTGTGGCACCCCTGACAGAGGTGGCAACCGAGCGCCATGAGCGCAGCAGAACCGATGGCCACCACGTCGGCACCCAGCGCGATCGCCTTGGCCATGTCCGCCGACGAGCGAATCGAGCCGGCGGCGATGATCGATGCCTGGTTGCGGATGCCTTCGTCGCGAAGACGCTGGTCCACGGCGGCGATGGCTATCTCGATCGGAATACCGATGTGGTCGCGGATGATCTGCGGCGCCGCACCGGTGCCGCCCTTGAATCCGTCGAGGTACACGTAGTCAGCGCCGGCACGAACGATGCCGCTCGCGATGGCGGCCACATTGTGCACCGTGGCGATCTTGACGCCCACGGGCTTGTATCCGCTCGCCTCTTTGAGCGAGTAGATGAGCTGACGCAGGTCCTCGATCGAGTAGATGTCGTGGTGGGGCGCCGGCGAGATCGCGTCGGAGCCCTGCGGGATCATGCGCGTCTGGCTGACTTCCTTGTTGATCTTCTCGCCGGGCAGGTGACCGCCGATGCCGGGCTTGGCTCCCTGGCCGACCTTGATCTCGATCGCAGCCCCACGGTTTAGGTACTCCGGCGTCACGCCAAAACGACCCGAGGCGACCTGGACGATCACGTTGTCCTGATAGGGATAGAGGTCCGCGTGCAGACCGCCCTCACCGGTGTTCATGAGGATGCCCAAGCGCTGGGCCGCCATGGAGAGCGATTTGTGCACGTTGAGCGAGACCGAGCCGTAGCTCATGGGCGAGAACACGATCGGGGCGGCGAGCTCGACGTTGTTGGAGACCTCGGAACCCTCCTTGAGTTTGAATCCGCCGGTGCCGTTGGCCTCGACCTGCACACTATCGGGCTTGCGTCCCAGGAACGTGCGCAGCTCCATCGGCTCACGAAGCGGGTCGATGGAAGGGTTGGTCACCTGGCATGCATCGAGCACCAGGTGATCGAAGTAGCTCGTGTACGGCTTGTCGTTGCCCATGCCGGTCAACATGACTCCGCCGGTCTCAGCCTGGCGCCAGATGGCCTTGCGCAAGTCGGTGGGCCAGTTGGGATTCTCCTTGAGCGCCAAGTCGTTCTTCTTGATGGTGATGCAGTGCGCGGGACAGTACGTCACACAACGGTGGCACGCACGACACTTGCTGTCGTCCGGGATGGGGCGCTCGTTGAACGAGTAGACGCCCCAGCCGCACTGCTGCACGCAGCGACCGCACTTGTGACACTTGTCGTAGTCGATCTCGACCCGATACTCGGGCTGAATGAGTGTGTGCGGCATATCAGTTGTTCACCTCGGCGGTATCGCAGGTGTCTTCTGCACCGGTGACGGCACACGAGACCTCAGATGCGGACAGATGCAAATCGCCGTGAATGGGCCAATCCATGCCCTTCACACGTGCGATGACGGGCTCGCCGGCCTTAGGCATCCAGACCTTGTCCGGCGCGTCGAGGACCTCGCGCAGAGCGCTTTCCTCGGAGGCGACCATGACCTTGGTGCCCTGACGAGCGGCGACGAGCGGACGAAGCTTGATGCGATCGTTGAGTGCGACCATGCCACCATTGAAACCCAGCACGATGGCGAACGGACCGTTGAGCATCCCGGGACCGTAGACAGCGCGCAGTGACTTCATGAGCGCCGCCTCTTCCTCGGGCATGCGGTCGATCTCACTCCAGAGCGGACTGGCGAGTGCCTTGCAGGCGAGCTCCAGCGGCAGCTTGTGCCGACGGAGCAGCAGGTCGAACAGGTATGCGGCGACCTCGGTGTCGGTGCCCAGAGAGCACTTGTAGCCGAACTGCTCAAGGTAGCGGCTGTTGATGCCGTAACTGGAGATCTCACCGTTGTGGACGATGGACCAGTCGAGCAGCGTGAAAGGATGCGCGCCGCCCCACCAGCCAGGCGTGTTCGTGGGGAATCGGTTGTGACCGACCCACGTGTGGGCCTCGTACTCCTCGACCATGTAGTAGTGGCCGATCTCCGAGGGGAAGCCGACGCCCTTGAACGCGCCCATGTTCTTGCCCGACGAAGCCACGAAGGCACCGTCAACGCTGGAGTTTATGAGCATGACCGTGTGGACGACGAAGTCCTCGGCGCTCATGTCGCTCGACTCGAGTTTGTGTGGATCGGGAGCCAGGAAGTAGCGCCAGAGCAGCGGCGCATCGGAGATGCCCTTGACCGGACGCGTCGGCATCGGCTCGGCCAGATCGACCACGAAGTACTGGTCAAAGACAGCCTCAGCCTCTTCCTTAGCCTTGAGGTCGTGGAACATCATGTGGAACGCGTAGTGGTCCGGGAACTCCGGGTAAATGCCGTAGCCGGCGAACCCGCCTCCCAGGCCGTTTCCGCGGTCACGCTGGACGGCCATCGCACGGATGGCGTCTTCGCCACTCATGAGAGCGCCGGACTCATCGCAGATTCCCATGAGGCCGCAGCCGCCATGGATCTTGAACGATGCCTCCTCGCGGTAGCGGGGCCTCTCGCCGACACCGGCTTCGTCGCTCAGCGACGGCAGGCGGTCGACGGGCATCCGCTCCAATAGCGGTTCGAAGGTCATTGGCTACTCATCTCCCTGATCTTCAGTGCCTGCATCGGCATCGGTATTCATCAACTTGGCGATGGCGTCTCCGCCAGTGGCAGGCAGCGGTCCGAGGCCAAGCTTCTTGCGTGCCGAAGCACGCGGCTTGCCCAGTACGCCGCCTTCCATGAACGAGTCATACGCACCCGTAACGGACTCGGGCCCGTTGCCCTTCTCTATAGCGAGCTCCTTGAGCTTACGGAACGTGTCGGCCATGCCAATGTCGGAATGGCAGAGCTCCTGACACGTGTAGCACTCAAGGCACTTCCACAGCTGGTTGCTCTCGAGCACCTTGTCCAAGTCGCCTCGAATGAGATCGCCAATGATCTCGGTGGGCTTGAATGTGGTGTCGACCTTGCAGACGGGGCAATCGTCCTTGCACGCCCCACAGGAGTAGCACCTGCCCAAGAGCGAGACATCGAAATGCTCGGCGAGATCATCCTTGTCGGCGGCACGGGAACCCCAGCGCTCCAAGAACGGATCCACGCTCACGCGATGCATGTCCAGACCGATCTCCTCGGGCTCATGGCCGTACGTGAGCGCGATGAGTTCCGAGAGATACAAGACGGGAACGTGGATGTCCTCTTTGGCGCGCTGCAGGGCGGCCTGATTGAGGTCGAACTGCTGGAAACAGCTGGGGCACACGACGACGAGCGCATCGACCTCGTTGTTCTGCAGGTCAACGAGCTTGCGACGGGCGAACGCGAGCGAACTGTCACGCTCGCCGACACGATCGAGCGCGCCGCCGCAGCACTGCATCTTGGTGGTGTAGTCGATGACCCGTGCGCCGAGCGCGGTGATGAGACTCTCGACCTTGGTGGGGTGCAGCGGATCGTCCCAACGCACGGCCGGCTGCGGACGGAGCAGATGGCATCCGTAGTGCACACCGATGCGCATTCCCCAGAGCGGCTTCTTCACGCCTGAGGCGATGAGCCCGTTGCCCATGGAGTCCACGAGCCACTCGGCGAAGTGCGTGATATCGAGCGCGCCATCGTAGTGCAGGCCCTCGGTGGCAAGACGCTCGTTGATGATCTCGCGCTCGCGCCAATCGGTCCTGAGATGACTGCTGGCCTCCTTGAACGTGGAGTAGCAGCCGTTGCACGGCGTGACGAGGTTGAGTCCGGCCTTCTCGACGATGGCCAGGTTGCGCGCAGCCGCCGTATAGAAAGCGTCCTCACTGTTGGCCTTGACCAGCGTGCCCTCCGGGCAGCAGGTATGGCCCTCCAACTCATGAATGCGAGCCCCAAGATCATCGAAGACGATTCTCGTCGCCTTCTCAATGAACGGGAAACGCGCAGGGATCGTGCATCCCCAGAAGACCGCGAAATCCTTCATCACTATCGCCCTTCACCAGAAGAACACTGCCAGGAGAAACGAAAAACGCCCACCACGGACCACGAATGGTCGGGCGAGCGTCATTGCTCGTTCATATCTCATTGGGCACAACAGCGTGCCGTGGGCGGTATTCTAGCACGCCTCGGGCCACATGCGAAAGCACACACGAAACGCCGACGAAACCCGGAGTCCCTTTACTCGCCCTCAGCCTCGGCCGCCAGAATGATCGCTTCAGCGACCTTCCTGAGCGACAACCGCTTGTCCATGGCGAGCTTCTGCAGCCGCTTGAACGCGTCGGGCTCCGCGAGCCCCTTGGCCATGAGCACACCCTTGGCGCGGTCGAGCAGCTTGCGCGTCTCGAGACGCTCGGAGAGATCATCGATCTCGCGCTCCAACGTGCGTGTCTCGTCGAAACGCGACAGCGCGACCTGCATGGCGGGCAGGATGTCCGGCTTGGTGAAGGGCTTGACCAGATACGCCATGACCCCAGCCTCAACTGCAGAATCGATATAGCTCCTTTGCGAGAAGGCCGTGACCATAACCACCGGCGCGATACCCTCTTCGCCGATATGCCCTGCCGCTTCGATACCGTTCATACGCGGCATCTCGATGTCCATGAACACGATGTCGGGACACAGTTCACGCGCATGCTCCAGCGCCTCGACGCCGTCGCGGGCCTCGGCTATTACGGTGTGGCCCTCCTCCTCCAACATCTCGCGCAGATCCATGCGGATGAGTGATTCGTCCTCGGCGATGAGTACGCGCATCTCTCAGCCTTTCCGTGATGCGGGAGCGTCAAGTGGGACACGCACGGTGACCGTGGTGCCACGTCCGCCGCTGAAAGTCAGTGTGCCGCGAAGGTCGTCGCGCACGAGGGTCTTCACAATTGCGAGGCCCAAGTTGGACCCCTCCTCGGGGTCGAAATCTTCTGGCAGTCCGATTCCGTCATCACGCACGGCGAGGATGAGCTCCTCGGGTAGGCGTCGCAGCTGAACTGTGACTTGCCCACCCGCACTCTCCGCGAGACCATGCTCGATCGCGTTGTGTACCAGCTCGGCGATCACGAGAGCGAGCGATGTGGCGACCTGCGCCGGAACGTCACGGGACGCCCCCTCGACCACCACCTCGATCTCGTCGGCATCGCCGGCAAGACCTCGGTGAACCATATCGACCACGGTGCATGCGGCATCGGTGAAGTCCACCAGCTCCTGGGTGGAGGCCGCGAGCATGTCGTGGACGACGGCCATGGACGAGACCCGCTCGACCGCCTCGGCCAAGGAACGACGCGCCTCGTCGGTCTCCGAGCGACGCGCCTGCATGCGCAGGAGGCTCGCGACGGTCTGAAGGTTGTTCTTGACGCGATGATGGACCTCGCGGATGGTCGCCTCTTTGACCTTGATCTCCTGCTCGCGCCGACGGGCCTCAGTCACATCCTCGACGAGAACGAGAATGCCGCCAATGAGCGATATCGAGCGATAGCCGATCACGCGGTCTGAAACCTCGACCTCAATGGCGTGTGCGCCGGTATGGCCGATGACCGGGGCCACCGCAGTGGTGCCACCGGGAAGCATACGAGCGTCCGTACCGGCGACTCCGCCCTCGAAACCGGCGAGTCTCATGATGTTGACCGCGTTGGGACTCGCGTAGGTGACCTGACCGTCGGACTCCACGCGCATGACTCCATCGCCTGCACGTCGCACCGTGTGGAACGGGCTTCCGTCAGCGACTTCACAGAGCGGGCCGTCGCGCAGAATGGTGAGCAGATCCTCGGCCGACCGCATGAACACGGTCTCCATGGTGCCGGGCGCGTCGAGCACCTGCTGCACCATGTCCCTGACGATCACCGCAATGCATTCACCGCCGGAGCAAACCGGATACGCCGATGTCGTGTACGACATGCCGCGTGTGATGCGCCGACGATCCCCATGCACCGGCTCACCTGACTGAACCGCAGCGTAGATCTCCGGCTCCTCGTCCCGCAAAAGCGAACGGTCGACACGCGAGTGGGCAACGGCTGCCACCGCGGTCATGGGCCGAGCATCGGCGCGCACAACCAGATCGCCCGCCTCATCGAGAATGGCGAGCGCAACATCCCCGTAGCCTAGGTCGGCCACGAGCTGCAGATTCTCAGCGACGTTGTCCAAGTGCGCGGACACGTCGTATGCATCGGCGTGTGTCATGTGTCGAGTATACCGCCGAGGAACGACATATTCTCGTCGGCACGGTGCGCACGGGGCAGGCGGCGAATCCGAATCAGCCGCGAGTCACCAGATATGCGATGAGCGCGACTGCGAAGCCGGCGATGAACGAGGCGATCATGATGCCCAGCGTCTTGGAGTAGCCCTGGGTGGTACAGCACCCCGCCTCATCCATACGCCTGATCGACGGGAACAGCCTCCAGAAGAACGAGAGTATCGACAGGATCAGCGCAACGACCGTGAGCATCTTGGTGGTCTCGCTGCCCGTGGCCAGAATGACCACCAGCAGCGCGACGAAAATGAGCTTGGTTCCGGCCACCCAGTTGATCAGATATGTGACCAGCGCGTGGATCTCAGGGTGCTCCTTGGACTCCTCATACGCCGAGAAGACACCGATGCCGTTGCCCCTTGTGCTGCCCGGCGCGAAGTACAGCGTCATGATGTTGAGTGACTCCAGAACGAGGAACACGATGATCGCGATCGACAGAATGTCCATGTGGTCTCCAAGCGAGGTTCGTGAGAAGGACGTCTGACAGGACCCTTCATGCTCAAGAATGAGTTGCAGTCATGCCAGTTGCCATTCTAGCGTTTGATTCCTCCGCACATGGCGCATCTCTTGTGACCGGTCACCTCCCCGGTTTGAGATCTGTATCGTTTGGTGATATAACGTACGACGATATATCGACTCCCGATATAGTTCCCTGCCGAGGAGACCACGCTCATGCCCACCGCCACACCTGGCCCGCTGACCGAGACGGTGTTCTATATCCTGCTTGCGCTCTCGACCCCCCTTCATGGCTACGGAGTCATGCAGAGAGTGAGTGAGTTGTCCGAAGGCCGCGTGAGCATTGGCCCGGGCACGCTGTATGGCGCGTTCACCTCTCTCGCTGAGAAGGACTGGATCGTCCCCGTGGTCGGCGCCGCGAACGATCGCAAAAAGGAGTACGTCCTCACCGATCTCGGACGTGATGTCGTACACGCAGAACTCGTTCGGCTCGAGGAACTGCTGCGCAACGGGCGCACAATCGCGAATTGGAGTACACGATGAGCACAGAGACCGTCCGCAAACTGTACTGGGACTTTGAGAAAGAGGAGCGCTGGCTGAACGAGATGGCCGAGCGTGGCCTCAGCCTTGTGAGCTACCGCTGGGGCACCTACGAGTTTGAGAAGAGCGAGCCCGGTGAGTGGGTCTATCGCATTCAGTTCCTCGACGAAGACGCACGCACGCAGAAGAGTCGCGAGTACATCGACTTCGTGACCGAGACCGGTGCCGAGCGCGTGACCACCTATCGGCAATGGGTGTACTTCCGCAGGCTCGCGACGCAAGGTCCCTTCGATCTCTTCTCGGACCTCGACTCTCGCCTCGGCCACTACAAGCGGGTGTCCACCTTCTATGGCGCGATGACCGCGATCCTCTCCATGCTCATGGTCACGGTGCTTGCCAGGATCGTGGGTATCATCGAAGAGGCTTTCGGTGAGCTTTGGGGACTGCCGATCTTCATCGTCTACCTCGTACTGGTGCTCGTCTTCTTCACTCAGACGCTACGGCTCACCAGACGGGTGAAGGCGCTCGAAGCGCGTCGCAAGATCGAGGAGTGAGCGGGCTCCTCTCCCGCGACAGGCCCGCCCAGGACCAAGATCAGCCAGCACTCACATCGATGAATACATCGCGAACGTAGCGCGGCAACTGCCCCAAGACACCCAATCTGTCCTGAGCCTCCATGACGGCAGCCTCCCACTCCTTTCGAGTGGCGGGACCGTTCATCTCTGAATCGCCGACGAAGTACACAAAGACCAACTCGGTCGGAACGTTGTTGAGTTCCTTCATGAGATACGCGTGTGCCAGCCGATTCGCGTACTGGTAGTGATCGGTACACCAATCGATATCCGGATCCACGTCGAAAGCCGCTTTGGTCGCCGCGAATGCCTTCTCGATCATGGCGCGACTCTCTGGGGAGCTCGCCTCACAGTTGGACGACATCTCGGAGACGTGCGACTTGGCCTCAATGAGAATGCTCGCCCCATACGAGGCATGTGCGAGGCCGTCCCAAACAGGCCCACCCGCAGGCCAGAATGTATCCAGAGGACGCGTGGTCAACTCAACACCGAGACGATCGAGATAGGCGGCGTCTCGATATTCGGCGAAATCGTCCCCCGCAAGCGGCGACAGCCACTCAAGCGTGCCGAATCCCACTGCGGAATCAAGCTTGCCTGGAGCGGTCTCCACAAGGTGCTGCAACCAGTGCTGTGAACCCTTTGCAGCTTTCTCCTGCTCTATGCGTCCCAAGATTCGCCTCCATAGTCTGCTTGATACCTAGATCGTCATCAGCTTTCCGTTGGCCCAGAGCATCCCCTTTAAGAGGAAACTCGCTCCGCTAGGTCGCGCGCCGCGTCCTCCACCGTACGCAGTGCCTCAGGCCGACGAGCCACCTCGCCCTTCCCGAACACTCCAGGCACCAAGAGATCCTCGATGACCTCATAGCCCAGCGCCTCCAACGGCATCCGCATGGCCTCGAGCGCAAAACCGGCATCGGCGACGTCGTTCTGCTCCGACACAGCGACAACAAGCGCCGTGCGCCCCTGGTTCGAGAGTACGCTGCGCCAAGGACCCGGCCTGGGGTTCTCGAATTCGTAGAAGCAGTACAGACGGTCGATGAAAGCCTTCGTCCACGAGGTGACGTTGTAGTTGTGCACCGGCGAGATCAGAACGAGACCCTGCGCCCGGAGCAGTTTGTCGTAGATGGGGGTCATCCCGTCGTCGAACTGGGTGCATATGCCGCTTTTGCGACACCGTTCACACCCAATGCATCCCGAGAATTCGTGCTCGCTCAGGTTCACGATCTCTGCATCCAGCGACGCGCTCGTGACCTCTTGAGCAATGTGCTTGGCGAGCGTGTCGGAGTTCCCTCCCAAACGAGGGCTGCCGGATACGATCAGCACGAAGGGATCAGGTGTTGATATCTCTTGCTTGATACTCATGAGTTCTTCCCTTCTGTGGAGCCGACCACAGCATAGATATGTCACCCGCCGAGACTCAGGGCGATCAGCGTCTGACCTACATAGTACGACGGCAGCCCCAAAAGCTTGTTGGCGAACATGGGGCTGCCGAAACGTTCTCTGCCGACCGCCACGTCCGACGCGACCACCAGCACTACTCCGCACACCAACAGCGGTGCTCGATACGAGATCCCGGTCGCGATACCTGTTGCCAGCATCGCTGAGATTGCGATGATGTAGCCGCCAACGGCAAACCGCATGTTCGCCGGAAGGCATTTACGCAGGACGAGCCATGCTCCTACCGCCACGAGCGCGCCCGCAGGGGCCGTCGCCACAAGCCATGCGCCGGTGCCACGGAAAAGGAATGCGGCAGAATACACACAGTGAGCGAGCGCGAAGCAGGAAAGGCCGACGAGGAACGTTCGTTTACCGCTGAAGCCCAAGGCGATGTCGCCCGCCGCTGCAAGACCCAGTGCGCCCAAGCCAACTGCGCTCCATGTGGCCCCCAGGGCACCGGACGCCAGCGCCACTGCGATGAACCCCAGCGACGCTACGGCTTTCGAGGCTATGTAGAGTCGCGGCATCTCCCTGCGGGTCGAAACGAGAGCGGTCACGACCGCAAGTCCTGTCAACAAAACGAAGAGGCCTGATGGAGTCATAGACGATCTATTGCCCTTTCATCGATAGATACCGGGCCGCACCGTGATATCCACATCAACCCCATATCGTGCAAACAACGACTCGATTAGCTGCTCTTTTGCCAAACGATACGCCGACATCTCACCGCCCTCATGAGCCTCCTTGAGTTCGTTGTAGAGCCGCAGTGCCTCAGGGTTGGATATGAGTATTGATTTGAACCCACGAAAATGGCGATCGTGAAACTCGCCGGTCACGCACAGCTGGACCGCTGTAGGGACCCCGGAGTCTGCAAAGTCATACTCGGCATAACAGTCCGTCGACTCGTTCCGTGGACTACAGGCCAGCGCGGCATCGAGCACGAATTGCGCATTCTCGAAATCCGCACGATCGACCCGAACCAAGATATCCAAGTCTCCCTTGGTGGCAGACCCAGGAACTGCCGTACTCCCCACGTGCTCCACCGCAGCAAAGGGAACTAGAACGAACAGTGCCGCAGCAGCCCGTTCGAACTCCTCATGGAATGAGCGTGTGTCTGACGGCACAAACAACAATGTCTCGCTCCCCTCCTACCTCCAGAGCAGCGTAAGCACTAGCGATACAAGGCTCAGGCAGAGCGCGACACCCGATACGATGAAGAACTTCATCGCCCTGCTGTTGAGACGATCGCCCGCAGCCGCGAGCTCCTTCAGCTGCACCGCGAGTTGCTCGACCAGTACATTCTGATCAGCCTCGTGACGCTCGAGCGACGAAACACGCCCCTCAAGAGCTGTTGCAGCATCAGCCTTCCCCGCTGCCGTGCCCTGACCCTTATCGGGGATTCCGGAGGACAGGAGCTTGGAGCCCTCTACCAGACCCGTGACGATTTTCGCGATGGTTCCGAACTGAACTGCCATGTCGCCTCCGTTGTAGGACCTACCTACCGTGAAACAGATGAGCTGTCGGGCACAGCGATCCACCTGCTCGCTAGTCTAGTTTGCGCGCGGCCGTGTCTGTTGAATTCGTCGGTTAGACCGCAGAGGGCGCTCTGAATACGTAGATCGCCCAACCAAGTGTATCGCGTCCCCAGCGTACTCGCTGAACGGTACTGCGAATGGGGCCGGACCAGAGGCTGAATTCGCCTCGTCTTGTCGAGCGTAGCTCGCAGGCCTCATTTTGTCAGTGTAGAAGCGCGTGTTGGACAAGCCGAATGACCGGCGCCAAGTGTTAGAAAGCCCAAGTACACTCGGCTCCGTATTGTTCGTAGGAAATCGCCTCGCCACTGAAGGTCCCGCTCACGAAGGAGCCGACGTCGTTGAGTGTGGTGACAGTACCGGACACGTCTGTATCCGTTGCCCAAGCAATTATCTCGACCCGAGCGACCAGAGAACCGGACGGACTCTCGAACACGTAGTTCGGACCGCTGTTGCGGACCAGAAGCACGGGGAAGTTCTCCACTGACCCGAAACTCAAGTCAGCGAAAGTACCGTCGTCGGTCGTGTGGATTCCCAGATAGCATGTCTCTTCGGTCCAGGAGTTTGGAACGCCGGGACCCCCGAGTTCCTGGTAGCGTAACGTACCCTTGTATGTCAGCCCCTCTGGCGCCATCACGGCTTTAGTTGTCGTTACAGGAGTGGTGTTCTGAGCGATACCCATCCCTTTATCAAGCCAAGTGGCAGGGTCTGTGCCGAAGAACCGCAGGGTCGCATACGCTCCCAACAGGATCGCCATACCCAAGACTATCCCCGCAGCTATCTTAGCTGCTTTTGACAGACCGACCGACGCGGTCGCAGCACCTCCCGGACCGAAGAGACCGGGAACCTTGGACGGCTTGACCCAAGTGTTTGTGCGCGGATCGAGCAACTTGTCGCCGCGACCTATCCGACCTCCGCGAGCGTGCTGAACAATCTGTTCCCAAGTGTATGGGCCATAGGTCTGACCGCCACGTGTCAGGTGCCAAGCGTTCTGTTGGGTAGGCTGCATATCATGAGTCTACCAAGTAAATGGCCTGTCTAGGTCCGGTTCAGCAGACCCAAGACATGAGGACAAGCGTTCGCACTTGGCGTGAAGGCGAATTCAGATACTAAGTGCACCACCCCGCGAGCGCGAGGGCGAGGTCTTTCGATGCGCCGGATCGCTTCGGAGCTCGGACGGGCGCGCACGACGATCTCGCGTGAGATCGCCCGCAACAGCTGCAACGACGGAACCTACAGACCATTCAAAGCATCACATCGCACTCGGGGCCGCCGGTCGAGATCGAGGCGCAACGCACGGATCACCGTCGAGAAGTGGCAGGTCGTCGATCGCTACCTGCGTATGGACTGGAGTCCTGAGCAGGTATCCGGCTTCTTGCGAGCCGAGGGCCTCATGCGCATCAGTCACGAGTCGATCTACGTCCACGTCTGGCACGACAAGGCGCGAGACGGGGATCTGTGGAAACATTTGAGGCAGTCGAACAAGAAGGCACGCAAGCGCTATCACGCCCCGGATTTGGTGCCCGATTTGTCGCTCAAATACATGGTACTTGTTGGGACTCGTTGGTACCTATTGGGACGAACCGCAGCTCTGCCGTACCAACGAGTCCCAATAGTCACAAGCACTGAATCGCCCCGGGTTTGACGGAGGCTTCGTTTCCAGGATTACTTGGTCCTGGAGAAAGGAGTCAGACCCATGGCACGACGTTCGAAGTACTCCCCCGAGTTCCGGGACCGCGCAATCCGCATCGCCAGGGAATCAGAGCGTCCGATCGCCTCACCACCGCTGAGCGCGAGGAGCTGGCGCTGCTGCGCCGGGAGTGCAGGGACCTGAGGCGCTCAACGAGATCCTGAAGGCGGCGAGCGTGTTTTTCGCCAAGGAGCTCGACCAGCCCCGCCTGCGGTGAGCGCGTTTGTCGATGAGAATCGCGCACGTTTCGGGGTCGAGCCGATCTGCCGGGAGATAGAGGTATCAGCGAGCGCATGCCGCGCCAGACGCACGCAGCCGCCGTCGGCGCGTGTCCTGCGCGACGAGTATCTGCTCTCCGAGATCCGCCGCGTCCACGTGCTTGACGTCTTCACGAGACGGATCGTGGGCTGGCAGCTCGCGAGCCAAATGCGCCAGTCCCTCGTGAGCGATGCGCTCGAGATGGCGATCGCATCGAGGCAGGAAGCGGGCCTGACGATCGCGCATTCCGACAACGGGAGCCAATACACGAGCTATGAGTACACCGCGCGCTTTGATCAGGGCCGGCATCGCCCCGAGCCGTGGCTGCACCGGTACCGCCTTGGACAATGCGAAGGCGGAAAGCATCATGTCGACCCTCAAACGAGAGCTGACCAAACGCTACACGTGGAAGACCAGGCTCGACCTCGAACTCGCGTTGGTGACCTACATCGGCTGGCACAACGCCCGCCGCAAGCACCGGTCGCTCCGTGTCGTCGAGGGCGGTAGGGTCAGGCGGCTCTCACCGCAGCAGGTGCTTGAACACTACGATCAGGAAGTCGCCACGACGCTCGTGGCCTCCACGTGAGCGAGCCGACGTGGAACCCGGGGCGTTTCGAGTGCACTGTAGCCGGGAATCGATATTTACCGACAAGTCAGGTGAGCTGTGGGTTCAAGTGCGGAAGGGAGGCACGGTCGAAGGGATCAAAGCTGGCATCAACAATCGCGCAAGACAAACTCATCTTTGATCGGGTGCTCGCGCCCCTGGTCATCGAGCGGGACAGATTAGTTGCCTACTGTGCCCACGCTGTGTAGGGCGGGACTGCGGTACGGATCGTATCCCGGTTATTCAATGATTGGAGTAACGTATGTATGGAGTCATGGGCAAGATGCTATGGGTCGATCTAACATCCGGCGAAATCACAGCGGAGGTTCCCGCTGATGACTTGTATCGGGACTATGTCGGAGGGTACGGCATCGGGGTGCGGCTACTGTATGATCGGATGCCGGCAGGTATCGACCCAATGGGACCGGATGCCATTTTCGGTTTGACCACGGGGCCACTCACTGGTACCCGATCGATCACGGGAACCCGCTTTACCGTTGTCGGCAAGTCACCGAAGACCGGTACATGGGGAGATGCGAACTGCGGTGGCAACTTCGGACCGGCTCTCAAGTTCTCCGGCTACGATGCCATCTACTTCCGCGGAATCTCGCCGAAGCCTGTCTACCTCTACGTCCGTGACGGCAAGGCGGAGATCAGAGATGCGACCCCGTACTGGGGCAATGGGGTCGATGTTGAAGCCGAACTCATCAAGGAGCTGGGCGACGACGTCAAGGTCGCCTGGATCGGCCAGGCCGGAGAGAACAAGAACCTGATGGCGTCAGTGATGAACGATCTGGGTCGTGCGGCAGCCAGAAACGGGCTCGGAGCTGTGATGGGTTCCAAGAACCTGAAGGCTGTTGCGGTCGCGGGAACGCAGAAAGTGCCTGTCGCCGATGAAGCCGGCCTCAACGCCTACGTGACCGAATCGATGCGTGCGGCCAAAGCCGAGAACAGCCCCGCCTACCAGCTGTTCACGACCTTCGGCACGAGCGGATTGGCTGCCGCCAGCGCAATGAACGGCGATTCGCCCGTCAAGAACTGGGTCGGCTCCGGCGAGGTGGACTTCCCCGGTGCGAGTAAGGTGAGCGATGTAGCGCTGGACAAGTACAGGGTGCGGCGCACTGGGTGCTGGCATTGCGCCATTTCGTGTGGCGCCTACCTGTCGGTCCCCGACGGTCCGTACGCGACCGCAGGAGCGTACGAGCACCGCCCTGAGTATGAGACCCTTGCGGCGTTCGGCAGCATGCTCCTTATGGACGACACGGAAGCGATGCTCAAGGTGAACGAACTCTGCAACCGGGCGGGCATGGACACGATTGCAGCCGGCACTACAATCGCCTTTGCAATCGAGTGTTTCGACCGAGGCATCATCAACACCGCGGATACCGGGGGTCTAGAGCTGCGGTGGGGCAACGCGCCCGCCATCGTCGAGGTCACCCGCCAGATGGCAGAGCGGACCGGTTTCGGTGCCATCTTAGCTGACGGGGCGGAGAAGGCGGCCGAGAGAATCGGCAAGGACAGCGCGCAGTATGCCATCCACGTCCACGGCGAAGAGCCCGGAATGCACGATCCTCGGTACTCTCCTGGCATGGCGCTGAACTTCCATCTTGATCCGACACCAGGACGTCATACAACGGGTGGAACCGGGGAGTTGGAGTTCTTCACCGGCTCGGACGAGCTGCCCCTGCCGGCGCCCCTGAACGTCCACAAACGCGACTACGCGGCCAAGGGTCCCGCGCATCGGTTCCTCGTCAACGACCGGCAGGTCGCGAACTCGGCCGGGATATGCATCTTCTCGGCGTTCATCGCGCCGCCGGATGCCCTGGCCCGCGAGCTCACGTTCGTGACTGGCGAGCCGTGGGACATCGGTCGTATCCAAGCGACCGGAGAGCGGATACAGACGTTGCGGCATGCGTTCAACCTGCGGGAAGGGATCAATCCGGTCCGAGATTGCCCGGTGCCCAAGCGTTGCCTTGACGGCACGGAGTTGAAGTCTGGCATGGGCAAGGGCTACGTCGTGGATCTGGATGCGATGCGAGATTCGTACCTGTCGGCTGTCGGATGGGACAAGGAAACGACGGTTCCCAGTGCAGACGGTTTGCGCGCACTAGGTCTTGGCGATCTGGTGAAGGATCTGCATCCCGAGGCGGTTGCCCCTTAGTCCAGCTTGTCGGTACAAGGTCAGTGTCAGCGAAGAGGCACTCGCCCGGTCGTCTAGGGAGGTTCACCACCGTGCAATACCATGCGAGGTTCTTCGGCCTCATCGGGATGAACTTGAACGTTCCGCCCGGTGAACCAATCACCTTCGAGTTGCCTGATTCCGCTTCCTACGGCGACCTGCTCGACATCATCGGCGCAAGGTTTGGATCGCTGTTCCCCCCCAATGTATGGAATGCCGAGACGCGGTCGTTCCACCCCCAGGTCGTGGCTATGGGGGATGGACGATCGCTGGCATCAGCCGGGCGCGAAACGCCCCTCGCCAAGGATGGGACGGCGACATTCTTCGTGCCCATCGCGGGAGGCTAGAGACCCGGCGTCATTTGGTTTGCCCGCGTTTGATCGGGGTAGACACGTGGGCACGTACAGTCCCGTGCGATAGTTGCAGTGCAACGGGCAAGGAGGCATGACATGAAGGTACAAGCAGCAGTTGCGGTAGGCAAAGAACAACCGTTCATCATCAAGGAGCTTGAACTGGACGAGCCGAGGGCAGGCGAGGCCCGGGTGCGCATGGTCGCCTCGGGGGTATGCCACACAGACGCAGTCGTGCACGATGAGTGGTACCCCGTTCCCATGCCGGCCGTGCTCGGCCACGAAGGGGCAGGCATCGTCGAAGCGGTCGGTCCCGGCGTCACGAGCGTCGTCCCGGGCGACAAGGTCGTGCTCAGCATGTCCACTTGCGGGGCGTGTGAGTACTGTCTCAGCGGTCACCCATCGTTCTGTGTGAACATGTGGCCGCTCAATTTCGGCGCGAGGCGCATGGACGGCAGCACAGCGTTCACGGATGAGAACGGCCAGCCTGTGGGATCTCACTTCTTCGGGCAGTCATCGTTCGCGCACTACAGCAATGTGGCGGAGCGCAGCATCGTGAAAGTCCCGGACTCGACGCCGCTTGAGATTCTCGGCCCGCTTGGGTGTGGGATTCAGACCGGGGCAGGCACGTTTCTCAACGTGCTCAAACCCTGGCCAGGCAGCAGTATCGTGGTGTTCGGTACGGGCGCGGTCGGCCTGGCGGGCATGCTTGCCGCGATAGCGAGCGGTGCCACAACCGTCATCGCGGTCGACATCGTCGACAGCCGACTCGAGTTCGCCAAGACGTTGGGGGCCACCCACACGATCAACAGCAAGAACGAGGATGCTGTGGCGCGAATCAAGGAGATCACCCACGGGGGCGCGCACTTCGCGCTCGATTCGACCGGTAACAAGGTCGTCTTCGTCCAGATGTTGAACTCTTTGCGCCCACTTGGGCATGGTGCGATGGTTGGCGCCGCCGCTATGGGCAGCGAGGCTGCAGTCGACGTTGGCGCGCTCCTCATGACTGGGATCAAACTGAGCATCGTCCTTGAGGGCGATGCAGTGCCACAGACCTTCATCCCGCGCCTCATCTCGCTCCACGAGAAGGGTCTCTTCCCCTTCGATAAGCTTATTACGAAGTACAGGTTCGAGGACATCAACAAGGCGTTCGCCGACAGCGCGAGTGGTGTGACGATTAAGCCGGTCCTCGTGTACTGACGCCAATCCGCGCACTTCAACGATGAAACCGGCAGTTCTTTTGGGACTGCCGGTTTCATCGTTCTCAGGGTGCTCGGTGACCCCACCTCGCCGAACATGTCGTTTACGGGAATTGGAGTTGGCCCGATTCCGTTGACACCCTGAAAGTGGACACATGCATGTCCGAGAAGGGAGTCAGCGTTGGCTTACACACCTGAGTTCAGGACCGAGGCGGTCAGGCTGTACCGCATCGGCGGCCGAGGGATCAAGGCGACTGCACGTCAGATAGGCGTCGCCCCCGGCACATAGCGAGAATGGGTCCATCAGGCGCAGGCCGACGAGGGTATCGAGGATGGCCTCACCAGTGAGGAGCGCACCACTCGATCTCCCGGATGTGCCGCGTGCTCGGTGTGAGCGCCGCGGGTTACCATGCGTGGAAGACGGCCGCCTTCGGCCCGCTTACTTGAAGACGCCAAGCTCAAGGAACGCATCACCTTCCATTAGCGCCTGCCTCCCATTTTACCTTGCGGCGTTCTGCTCGAAGCCTTGGTTAGCCATGAGCGCGAGTGACCCTGACCATTCCCGTGTCAGGAATTGCCCCTGGCCGACGGTCCCAGCAAGGCCAGGCCTGCGAGCAAGGCGATCGCGCAGAATGCGATGAGCCCGATGGGCCCACCGAAGAGGAGGGCCAACAGTCCACCTGCGAGCAGCCCGAGAAGCCTATAGCGTGAGCGAATGCTCCCCGTCACTTCATTACTCGAAATCATCGAGACCCACTCCCCAAAATCGGCCCCATGCTTCATGGCTAACGTGTTTCGGCATGAGCAGCAGCCAAGCCCTCCCAGTATTCTAGCCCTTCCCCTGCCTGCTGAAACCTTGGTTAGCGATTCACCGAGTAGACGCCACCAGGTTCCGGGCGAGACGCCACTATCTCAGCAATCTGGCGCGCGACTAGCGCCGGAGGCGCCAAGAGGCCGTCATCTTTCAGACGAGTGAACCTCTCTAGTGCAGGGAAGAGCTCCAGAGGTGAGTTGCGAATAGCCTCCTGCATGGAGGTGTCCATCACGCCGGGATTGACGCTGATGGCACGTATGAGGTTTGGGCGAGCCGATTGCTCAAGTGCGATCGAGCGAGTGTAGTTCTCCATGGCTGCCTTCCCGGCGCAGTAGAGCGACCAGCCAGCGTAGCCTTTGTTCGCGGCGCCACTCGAGATGTTGACGAACGTCTTGGGGCAATCGTGGTCCTGAAATGCCTCAACAAATGCGCGGGCGAAGAGGATTGCCGAAAGCACGTTCACATCAAGGTTCGTGGCGATCGCACCTGGTGAGACGTGCTCGACGGGTCCGACGGGTTCGAGCATGCCAGCATTGTTGATCGCAATGATCTCTGAGGCCGCGAAGTCACCGAGGGACGCGAATGCCTCAGAGAACACCGCGGACGCATCAACAGGATCGGATAGATCCAATTCCACGCTGAAGTCATGAGGGGCTGATCGAGAGAACTCAAGCACGCTCCAGCCCTGATCACGGTACAGATCACACAGCGCAGCTCCGAGTCCGCGCGAACCGCCTGTGATGATCGCCAGCCCCAAGTCCGAACCCCTCGCTACTGGTATCGCTAACGTGTTTGGGTTTGAGCGGCGGGTTGTGCCGCCTCTCTTCCATGCTATACCTTGCCCCGTCCGCTCGAAACCTTTGTTAGGCGACACACAACGGCTTGATGTGCCGCACATCGTCCTTGATAGCGACCTGCGCGTCGTACAGATCGACCGAGCGCTGGAGATTCAGCCAGAACTCTGCAGAGTTGCCGAACAGCCGCGCGAGTCGCAGTGCCATCTCCGGGCTCACGGCCCGACGCTCGCGTAGCAGTTCGTTGACGGACTGGCGGGACACTCCCAGCGCTGAGGCCAATCCGCTCACGGACAACTCGTAGTCAGGCATGAAGTCCTCGCGCAGTACCTCGCCAGGGTGGACGGGGCGGCGCTGAAGCTGCCTGGTGTTGGGGATGCTCATGTCCAATACACCTCGTTTCTAGTGGTAATCACAGATCTCGACGTCATACGCATCGCCATCCTCGAACCGAAAACAGATGCGCCATTGGTCGTTGACCGAGACCGAATGCTGCCCAGCCCGATCGCCATCCAGTGCATGGAGCCGGTTGCCTGGCGGCACTCGCAGGACATCGATCTCAGGCGCCGCGTCGATGGCCGAGAGCTTGCGTAGCGCGCGACGCGCGATGTCTGGCGGTAGCCGACGCAGTTTGCCGCTCACCCAGAACTGTTCTGTCTGCTTGTCAGCGAAGGTCTTGATCATGCGAGTAGTGTAACGCGTCACGTGACACGCGTCAATAGTGAGGGGGATGAAGGCGTGTTCGCCTAACGTGTTTAGGTTTGACCTGCAAGATGAGGCCTTCAGGCCTCGTCAATTCGAGCATAGCTCGAACGGCCTTATCTTGTCTGGTGTTGCTCCTATGTCAATCCTACACCGCGACGGCCACAGAATCGGCAGCAAAATCAGCATGGACGACCTCTGCTGTGCACTTCTTCTCAG
>Ga0209121_10000504_pt1 | contig 41380 bp, 40 predicted proteins | sample Cruoilmetagenom3_FD_187292 | JGI IMG/M metagenome (GOLD analysis project Ga0209121, IMG submission 187292) | Oil polluted marine microbial communities from Coal Oil Point, Santa Barbara, California, USA - Sample 3 (SPAdes) (version 2) | ecosystem: Environmental > Aquatic > Marine > Oil seeps ... | reverse complement strand
CAACATCGACCAGTTGGCCAACGCTGGCTACGATGTCATCTTCACCGTCGGCTTCCTCATGACCGACACGACCGACCTCAAGGCCCCGCAGTATCCGGAGATTGTGTTCGGCGGCATCGACCAGTTCTCGGCCGAGCCCGCTTCGAACCAGGCCGGTCTCCTTTTCAGGGAGCACGAGGCTGCCTATCTGGCCGGTGTTGTTGCTGGTCTCGCCACACTTGACACTGATATGGATGATCGCATCAACGAAGACAACATCATCGGCTTCGTCGGCGGCATGGATATCCCGCCGGTGGAGAAATTCGAAGTTGGCTTCACGCTCGGTGCCAAGTCCGTCAACCCGGACGTTCAAGTCATCAGCCTGTATGTCGGTGACTTTGGCGACCAGGCAAAGGCCAAGGAGCTCGCCCTTTCGCTGATCGATCAGGGCGCAGACGTCATTCACGCCGCTGCCGGTCTGGCCGGCGTCGGTTCGATCACCGCATGCCAGGAGCGCGGCGCGCTCTTCATCGGTGTCGATGCTGACCAGTACCTGACCGTCGACGGTTCAGGCGACGTCATGCTGACCTCTGTGGTCAAGCGTGTCGATCAGGCCGTGTTCCAGACGGTCAAGGCTGTTGTTGAGGGTACGTTCGTCGGTGGTACCAACACCGAGTTCGGTCTCGCCGAAGACGGCGTCGGCCTTGCGCCGTATCACGACTTCGAGGACGTTGTCCCCGCAGCCATCACGGAAGCCGTTGACGCTGCCCGTGCAGACATTCTGAGCGGCGCTATCACGGTTGGGGCCTCCAGGGACGCACTCTAGGTTTCCTGACCCCTTGTTAGAACTGAACTGAGAGGGGCGGCCGGTCACGGACAATGGACCGGTCGCCCTTTCTGCAGGGCGGCGTAGATAACGCGTATGTGACATTCGGATCACGAGGAGTGCCTCATGCAGCAATCACTTGTTGAACTCCGGGAGATCACCAAGGTGTTCCCTGGCGTGTTGGCCAATGATCGAGTATCTCTCACGCTCGGTGCAGGTGAGATCGTCGCACTGCTCGGTGAGAATGGTGCCGGCAAGACGACCCTCATGAACGTTCTGTACGGGCTGCTGTCCGCAGAGAGCGGAGAGATACTGGTCGATGGCGAGCACGTGGACATCAAGTCTCCACAACAAGCGATTGATCTGGGCATCGGCATGGTGCATCAGCACTTCATGCTGGTCGAGCCCCTGACGGTGATGGAGAACATCGTCATGGGTATCGAGCCCTCCAAGTTCGGCGTGATCAACTACCCCGCAGCGCGGAGAGCCGTGCTGGAGATCTCACAAAAGTATGGTCTGGAGGTGGATCCAGACGCCAAGATTCATGATCTCCCCGTTGGATTGCAGCAGCGTGTCGAGATCCTCAAAGCTCTCTACCGAGGGGCACGGACCTTGATCCTCGACGAGCCGACCGCCGTTCTCACTCCCCAAGAGGTTAGAGAGCTTTTTGCCGTCGTAAGGTCTCTTGTGAACGAGGGTCTGTCGGTGGTGTTCATCACCCACAAGCTCGATGAGGTTCTTTCGATCGCCGACCGAGTCGTGGTCATGCGTGATGGTGCGGTGGTCGGAGAGACTCGATCAGCGGACACGGACACGGCTGGTTTGGCGCGCATGATGGTTGGGCGCGATGTAGTGTTTCGCGTGGAGAAGGATCCTGTTTCCTGTGGGGACACCGTCCTGGAGGTTGATGAACTACGTGTTCGCGATGAGCGCAAGCTCACCGCAGTGGACGGAGTCTCATTCACGGTGTGTGAAGGCGAGGTCGTCGCTATCGCGGGCGTGAGCGGCAATGGTCAGACCGAGCTCGTTGAATCGATCATGGGTCTGCGCAGACCCGAGAGCGGGCACGTGCGTCTGCGAGGAAAAGACATCACCCACGCACGCGCCCGACAGACGATCGCTGCAGGCGTATCACATGTCCCGGAGGATCGTCATCGTCGCGGCATGGTACTTGAGTTCGATCTCACCGAGAACATGATCCTAGGCGATCATCGTCGACGTCCTTTTGCCAAGTGGGGAGTGTTCGATCAGAAGGTCATCAATGAGACGACCGCCAAGCGCATAGAAGATTACGACGTTCGCACGCCGTCGGCGCGGGTGCTCGGTTCCACGCTTTCAGGTGGCAACCAGCAGAAGGTGGTTCTTGCCCGCGAGTTGGGCCGCGATCCTGAACTTCTCATCGCAGCACAACCCACGCGAGGTTTGGACGTCGGCGCGATCGAGTTCGTGCACAGTCGAATTCTAGATGAGCGACGTGAAGGCAAAGGGATCCTTCTCGTCAGCCTCGAACTCGAGGAGGTCCAGTCGCTCGCTGACCGTATTCTCGTGATGTACAAGGGGCGCATCGTGAAGGAGTTCGCTGCGGGCGAAGCGAGTGATGAGGATATCGGCTTCTACATGACAGGCGGAAGTGATTCGAGCGCGACTGTTGATGAGACGGAGAGCAAGGGGGTGACCCGTGGCCGGTAAAGAAGCCAAACGTATGGGGGATAGACTGGCCGTGGCCGCCGAGAATGTCGGCATTCCGTTCATATCTGTTCTGATCGCTATTGCCATTGCCTCGGTGATCATCTGGATCGCCGGGTTTGATCCCGTGGCGGCGTTCTCGGCACTATGGAAGGGTGCCTTTGGCAGCGGACGTCAGATCGGTGAGACGATGCTGCGGGCCACACCGCTCATGTTCACCGGACTTGCGGTGGCTTACGGCTTCCGGGCTGGCCTGTTCAACATCGGTGCCGAGGGTCAACTCTTCATGGGTGGTCTTGCGGCCGCATATCTGGGAATCGTGCTTGCGGGACTCCCGGCACCACTCAATATCGCGATCATGCTCGTGGCTGGCGCGGCGGTTGGTGCCGCTTGGGCCTTCATACCAGCGCTGCTCAAAGCAAAAGTGGGAGCGCATGAGGTTATTACCACCATGATGTTCACGTACATAGGGCGCTATCTTGTGTCGTGGCTGGTGACAGGTCCCCTCAAGGCAGAGGGGCAGATTCCGCAGACCGAGAAACTCCCACTGGAGTCGACGCTCCCACGGTTGCACGAGGTCTTCGCTTTCTTCCCTGATTCCCGCGCCCACATGGGTTTCATCATAGCTATCGTGCTGGCCGTCGTGGTGTGGTGGATTCTCAAGTACACCACGTTGGGCTTTGAAGCGCGTGCGGTCGGCTTCAATCCCTGGGCGTCTGAGAACAGCGGGATCTCGGTCTCGGCCACCACAGTGAAGGCGCTCTGCATCTCGGGTGCATTGGCGGGTCTCGCCGGAGTGACCGAGGTGATGGGCGTTCACGGACGACTGTTCGATCAATTTTCGTCAGGCTTCGGCTTCACCGGAATCGCCGTTGCCCTTCTCGCTAAGAACAATCCCATCGGAGTGATATTCGCAGCGATTCTGTTTGGCGCACTTTCATCTGGATCAGGGACCATGCAGCTGGAGGCCGACGTGCCCTCGAAGCTCATATTCATCATTCAGGCACTGATCATCTTCCTGGTGGCTGCGGAGCAACTGGCCAAGTGGATAGTTGGACGGACCCGGAAGGGGGTGACCGAGAGTGCTTAATGACATCATCACTCCCGATCTCTTCGCTTCCGCCATCCGCATGGCGACGCCGCTTGCGTTGGCTGCGATCGGTGGCACCATCTGTGAGCGATCCGGCATCGTTAACATCGCTCTTGAGGGCATGATGCTCGTCGGCGCGTTTGCTGGGGTCGTTGCATCCATGTTCTTTGGCAATGCTTGGATCGGCGTGCTGTTCGCCGTCCTCGCGGGTGCACTGATGGCTCTCATTCACGCATTCGCCTCAATCACCCTCAGGGCGGATCAAGTGGTGTCGGGTACGGCGATCAACATCCTCGCCCTCGGTCTCACGGGCTTCCTCATGGAAGTCATCTACGGTCATCCCGGAACGACGGATCCGGTCGCGCGTCTCCTGCCGCTCTTCTCGGCCAGTCCCTCTGGTGACGGGTTCTTTGGTGAGATATGGCGTTGGGTGTACTCGATCTTCTTCAGTCACACACCGATTGTCTATATGGCGATTCTGATCGCCATCGCAGGCCAATGGGCGCTCTACAAGACGACATGGGGTCTGCGACTCCGTGCGCTGGGCGAGCATCCTCGCGCTGCCGACACCGTCGGTATCAGCGTGACGCGCGGTCGCTACTCGGCCGTCGTGATAAGTGGTGCGCTCGGCGGACTTGCGGGGGCCAACCTCTCATTGGAGCAGGTCGGTTCTTTCACTGAGAACATGACGAACGGCCGAGGATTCATTGCCTTGGCCGCGAACATCTTTGGACGTTGGACGCCCGGTGGGTCATACGGCGCGTCCCTGCTGTTCGGCTTCGCCGACGCCCTGCAAATCAAGCTTCAGCTGTTCCGTGACGTCATCACGATTCCGTCACAGTTCTTCTTGATGCTTCCGTATGTGCTCACCGTCGTAGTGCTCGCGGGCGTTGTGGGACGCGCGGTTGCGCCGGCTGCGGTCGGCAAGCCGTACGAGAAGGGATAGCCTGTGGGAGCCTCAGAGTTCCGCATGGGTAGAGCTGCGCTCTGGGCGATGACGTGGGCCCTGGGTGCTGCGCTGGGTGTTGCCCTCGGCGGCTGGTTGACGGTCGTTGGGGGAGTGGGTGCTCCTGGAGTCGACGCGATCGATCTCGGGACGGACGTATTCCTGCTTCCGGCTCTCTCAGGTCTCGTCGTCTTCGTCGTTCATCTGGGAGGACAGATCATCATCGCCTCGCTGAGATCCAGAGCCGTCGTTGATTCGCCTGGCGACAGCGGTCAGCCCGACCAAGACGAGCAGTAGGATCCCAAGCAGCACATCCGTCGCGTCGAAGCGAAAATCCCATCCGCGATTCGCACTGCGCCACACGTAGGCGGCGGCCGGGAGTCCGACCGCCGCCCAGAGCGGAATCCTGATAGTTGGTCGCAGCATTACTGCTCGTTCACGTCCGTCGGCGGTGCAGGTGGAGCGGCGCCGTACGGTGCTTCCACCGTCGGGGGAATCCGCGGGCCCCTCTTGCGCAGTCGGGCGCGAATGATGACGAATATCACCAGCCCGATCATGATGAGTGGCAGTGCACCGAGCAGAATGATGATCAGCGCGTTGATCGTGTTCACCAGGGCGCGGACACCTGTGGTTATTGCGTCCACGAAACCCCAGTCGGTCCCCTTTGGACGTACAACAGCGGACGGCTCGATCAACTCTACGGTGATCGTGGCCATCGACGCCTGACGTTCGAGATAGGAGATGCGGTCCTGCAGGGATTCGATCTCTCCTCGCACCCGCCCAAGTTCTTGTTGCACGGCGAGAAGATCCTCAACGTCCGTGGCCTTGTCAAAGAACGACCGAAGCTGCTCCTCCTGCGCCTGCAGATTGCGCAGTCGTGCTGAGAGGTCGATATGCTGTTGCGTGACGTCGCTTTCGTCCTCGGCCTCACGCAGAACGTCGCCGAGGGAGCGGATGGATTCATTGAAATCGTTCGCATCGCCAACGGGAATCCTGATCGTTACGTACGCGGAGAGCGCCATACCGTCTGAGAGAGTGCCTTCGTAGCGGTAGACGGGGCCATAGTCATCGTTGGTCACCTGCAGATCGGTGATCGCTCCGCTCGCTGCTTTCACGAGATCCCTGATCTCCGAGATCGCGTCCTCGACGGATTCCACCTCGAGTCGCAGAGCTAGATTGCGAATGATGAGACGCTGGGCGTCGTCCATGTTGGTGACATCTTCGCCCAAAGCGTTCGGTACGGCGGCCTCTGAGAACGAGTCTCTTCCCTCGTCGTCGAATTCTATGCTTTCTTCGACGGCCATATCGTAGTCGGCCGAGGTGGCCTGTGAATCGACGGTGTCGTCGGAAGCTCCGCAGCCCACCAGGGGGAGCATAAGGATTGCCGCCGCAAGCGCGACGAGCAACGCGCGTCTGACAGTGGGAACGTACCTTGTTCGGTTCATGCTTGCTCCTCTCATCGGGTCGTCACGCGTGATACACCGGACGCCCTCTCACCAATAGGCGGGAGGGCGTCCGGATGACGTTTTCAGCGATATAGGTACGGAGGCTACTCGCTTGTGGAAGCCTTCTCTTCAAGCTTCTTCATGTTGATGGCAGCGTATGCGCCAAGCGCGATACCGATCGCCACGACCGCGAAGAAAGCCAGAGTGAGGAAGTTGAAGAGTACAGATGCGATGTTATAAGTCATCGGGGTAGTTCACCTCCGTCAGGGTCCCCATGGGACTACTCATTGATTCTATCGTTCGATCCAAGGCGGAGCAACATCTCTGATACTGCGCCCTCCCGTACCTATTCAGCTGTCATGGTCCGGATTCCTGCCCGTTTCATCCAGTTTGACGAGACTGTTCCCCAATCGGTTCACGCACACTCCCGTTCGTCAAAACTCATTTGTGTTGGGGGCGCGGTGTCATGGAGTGTTCCATGGTGGGTAAATGGTGTCATGTAATCCCATAGAGGTGTTGCATTGTGGGATGAAGTGTCATAAAGTGTGCACGTAAGGACAAGAGGTTCCGGTTCTGATGAGGGGTTCTACGACTGAACGGGAAGGGGGGACGATGTTTCTCGGCGAGTATCAGCACACACTGGATGCCAAGGGACGCGTATCTCTCCCAGCCAAGTTCAGGACTGAGACCACGGACAGGCTCGTTGTTTCCAAGGGCCTCGACGGATGCTTGTGGGTCTTTCCCGCGGACCGGTACGAGGAGTTCGCCAGTAACCTGCTCAGCAAGGATGACTTCAAGAAGACATCGCGCAAGGTCCAGCGCTACTTCATGGCGGGCGCGGCCGAAGTCGAGATCGACTCCGCTGGCAGGATTTCGGTTCCGTCGGTGCTTCGTGAGTTTGCAGGTCTTGAGAAGGAACTGGCAGTCATTGGCGCGGGTCATCGAATCGAGATATGGAACGCTGAACAGTGGGCCGCGTACAACATCGAGGCCGCTGAAAGCATCGTAGATGACGCCGAGGAGCTCTCTGACCTCGGATTCCTGTAGGGCGTTGACAATGGAATACCGGCATACCCCAGTTTTGCTGGCCGAGGTCACGCAGCAGCTATCGTTGCAACCCGGTTCGATAATCGTCGACTGTACCTTAGGCGGGGCAGGACACGCGAAACGGATTCAAGACCTCATAGGTCCCACGGGGACTCTCGTGGGTATCGATCAAGACGACACAGCACTTGACGCAGCATCAAATACACTCCGCCTCGGCCAGCAGACCATCCTGCTCAAAGGAAACTTCGGGGAGATCGACCGCCTTCTGACGGAGGCCGGACTCGTATCTGTGGACGGCTTTCTGTTCGATCTGGGTGTCTCTTCTCCTCAACTAGACTTCCCCGAGCGGGGGTTCTCATACAAGGTGGACAATCCGCTCGATATGCGGATGGATCCATCGAATGCACCGATGACCGCGAGGGACGTGCTCGCCGAGTACAGCGAGTCCGAACTCACGCGCGTGATCCGAGATTTCGGTGAGGAACGGTGGGCATCGCGAATCGCAGAATTCATCGTAGCCGCGCGAGCCCGCCGTCCCATCGAGACAACGTTCGAGCTGGTCGAAATCATCAAGGATGCAATTCCGGCATCGGCCAGACGCTCGGGTCCACATCCGGCGCGGAAGACGTTCCAGGCGCTCCGCATCGAGGTCAATCATGAGATGGAAGTGCTCGAGCGCGGACTGAGAGCCGCAGTGCGGTGGCTCGGTCCGGGTGGACGGATCGCCGTCATCAGCTATCACTCGCTTGAGGATCGCATCGTCAAGAACGTGTTCTCTGAGCTCTCCCGGGGGTGCGATTGTCCGCCAGACCTTCCGGTCTGCGCATGTGGCAAGAAGCCGGTTCTCCATGTGGTCACACGAAAGGCCGTGATTCCCACGGCTGACGAGATAGAGCGCAACCTCCGAGCCCGAAGCGCGAAGCTTCGGGTAGCGGAGAGGGTCTGAACGAATGAGTGGGGTGCTCGCACCTCGAGCCAGTACGGAGAGGAGGAGCAATGGGTCTGCCAGCCACACGTGAGACCCACAGCACGCGAATCGAGACGTCGTCTCGCCCGAGACTGCGTGTCGTGACTGCTCCTCGGCGTGCTCCGAAGCGCAATACCGCTGCTCATGAGGAGAGATGTCGACACGCCTTCCGATGCGTTCTCGTCGGAATGATAGCTGTTACCGTGTTCGGAATGGGTCGTGTGGCGCTGTCCGCAAAGGCGAACGAGGCGTCGATCGACTCGTCCGCGTTGCGTTCCGATATCAAGAGTGAGCAGCTCGCGGCGGATCAGCTTGAGGTCGACAAGAGTGCACTTATGATTCCCTCTCGTATTGAAGCCATCGCAGGTACTACTATGAGAATGTCCGAGGCGTCGGATGTCACGTTCATCACCATCTCAGATGTTGATGAACCAGTTATGGATGAATCCTTGGCTCTTGAGTCGGCCACCGATTCCGCGGATGGAGAAGTCGCCCCAAGCGACGTTGCGGAGGAGACTGCTCCCGAGACGCCACTACGTGCGTTGCTCAGTTCTGTGATGGATATGGCTGCCGGCGAGGCTCAAGTGCTTCTCGTCGGTGACATCGGGCTCGCTTCTTCGCGGTGAGCATGCGCCTGCGAGAGGAGAACGTGTGAAGGGTCGAGCGAAGCGCGTGAAGGGTTCGTCGCGCTTCACGGTCCTCCTTGTGCTCCTTGTCGGCGCCTTCCTTGTGATTGCAGGGCGTCTTACATATCTCCAGGCTGCTGCTGCTCCCCAGTTCGCTGAGCGCGCGACTGACCAGCGACTCAGGAACATCGAGATTCCTCCCCAGCGAGGCGCCATCTATGATCGTGAAGGTGAGCCTCTTGCGGTTACGACAGAGGCGTGTACCGTGTATGCCGTTCCCCAGTCGATCGATGATCCCGTGGGCACTTCCGCTGCCATCGCCTCTGTGTTGGGCACCGATCCAGGCGAGTATGTGGAGCGGCTCGGCACGGACAGCAGCTTCACTTACATCGCGCGCAAGCTCGACATGGACCACGCTGCGGCGCTCAAAGCGCTTGATCTTCACGGTGTTGAGTTCCAGGAGGACTCCCGCCGTGTCTACCCCTCTGGGGAGCTCGCCTGTCAGGTGCTCGGTTTCGTCGGCATCGATGATGAAGGACTCGCGGGTCTGGAGAAGCAGTATGAAGGTCTTCTTGCTGGTACGCCTGGCAGTCTGCTCGCCGAGCGGGATCCCTTTGGTCGGGTGATCCCTGATGGAGTGATGCAGTCCATCGATGCGATCGACGGACAGGACATCGTTCTCACCATCGACAAGGACATACAGTATCAGGCTCAGGTGGAGCTCAGCGCGGCTGTCGAGGAGTGGGGAGCCAAGAGCGGCTCCGTTTTGGTGATGAATCCGCAGAATGGTGAGATCTACGCCATGGCGACCGTACCGGGGTTCAATCCCAACTCATTCGGCTCTGCCGAACCCTACTCATATCGCAACAGACCGGTGACCGACGTCTACGAGCCGGGATCGACGATGAAGTCGTTGACGGCCGCAGCGGTTATCGAAGAGGGACTCTATGGTCCCGAGGATATGTTCGAACTTCCGTCGACGATCACCGTTGCTGACCGGACGATCAGTGAGTCGCACTCACGACCCACGGTCAACTGGAGTCTTGCGGATATCGTCATCAACTCATCAAATGTAGGTTCGGTCATGCTCGGGCTCGAACTGGGCGAGCAGAGGCTCTATGACTATCTTGACCTTTTTGGGATGAACGACCGTACCGGTGTGGACTATCCCGGCGAGGGCCTTGGATATCTTCCCCCGCTTGAGAAGTGGTCGGGCTCGACCATCGGCACGATTCCCTTTGGTCAGGGAATCTCAATGACGCAGTTGCAGCTCGCTCGTGCTCTGTCGGCGATAGCCAACGGCGGAGAGCTCCCGACGCCGCACTTCTTGCGTGATCTGCCCGAAACCGATGACGCGAGTCTTGTGTGGACGCTCGAACGCGTCATCTCCGAGGAGACCGCACGCACCACGTCGTCGATTCTGGAGCGGGTCGTCACGACCGGTACCGGAGGCTCGGCATCAGTGCCGGGGTACGAGGTTGCGGGGAAGACGGGTACCGCCCAGAAGGCTCGCACGGACGGACAGGCGGGGTACGCGAAGGACAAGTACGTCGCCTCATTCAGCGGATATCTCCCAGTGGCCGATCCGCAGGTTCTGATCATCGTGTCCCTGGATGAGCCTTCGAACGCCATCTACGGCGGCACGGTCGCCGCGCCGACCTTTTCTAGCCTTGCGCAGTTCTCGGTCTCTCATCTCAAGATTCCGCCCACCACATCGGTTGATTCAGCTGTGGAGACGGACTTGGTTGTCGGGTCCACAGATGACGGTTCGGTTCCCACTGCTGATGCAGACGCCGAGGGGCGGTGATCGCGTGATAAAATCTCCCGTCGGCAAGCGAGGGGATGACGTGGAACCCAGGACCCTGGATAGCGTTCTTTCAGACATTGTTGTGCTCAACGAAACGATCACAGCGACGTCCATCACTGGTATCGCATACCGTTCCGATGCTGTGCGTCCAGGTGACGTGTTCTTCTGCATCCCCGGCTTCGTACACGATGGTCATGATTTCGCGGTCGACGCGGTCGAGCGCGGTGCCGTCATGGTGATCGTGCAGAGGATCGTGGCGGGTATCGATGAGTCTCTGCAGGTTGTGGTCCCGGATACCCGAGTTGCGCTGGCGCATGCGTCTGCGGCTCTCAATGGGGATCCGAGCCGGGCGGTCCGTATCGTGGGGATCACTGGCACCAATGGCAAGACTACAACCTGCTACCTGGTCGATTCGATCATGCGCGCAGCTGGCGACAAGACGGGTGTCGTCGGCACGGTGGAGACGCGTATCGGTGACAGGCGTATCGAGGCATCCCGAACCACACCTGAGTCAGCGGACCTACAAGTGCTCCTCGCGCGCATGCGTGATGAAGGAGTGGATTCGTGTGCTATGGAGGTCTCATCGCACGCGATAGACCTTCATAGGGTCGACGGCGTCAGGTTCGCAGTGGTCGCGTTCACCAACCTGACTCAGGACCATTTGGACTATCACTCGTCCATAGAGGAGTACTTCTCCGTGAAGCGCAGGCTGTTCACGGAGTTTGAGGCCGTATCTCGGGTCGTGAATATCGACGACCCGCTCGGCGCGGCAATGGCCTGTGAGCTCGACGTGGATATCACGGTCGGACTCTCGGAGGATGCAGACGTCCGTGCGGTGGACCTCGTCCTCGGTGCACATGGATCGACATTCACGCTGAGCACGCCTGCGGGTGACGCCGCGGTGTCTCTGCCTCTGGCGGCCGACTACAACGTGAGCAATGCGCTGGTTGCGGCCGGATCCGCCCTGGCTCTTGGAGTCTCGCTGGCCGATATAGTCGTCGGGCTAGAGGGTGCGCCGCAGGTGCCCGGTCGACTCGAGCGTGTGGACGAGGGGCAGTCTTTTGCTGTTCTCGTGGACTACGCGCACACCCCGGACAGTCTGGCGAAGGCTACTCGTGCAGTGAAAGAAGTGACCCAAGGTCGCGTGATCGTGGTGTTTGGTGCGGGTGGAGACCGGGACCCCGAGAAACGTTCTCTCATGGGGCAGGCGGCCGCGAACGAGGCCGACCACATCGTCATCACGAGCGACAACCCGCGGTCCGAGGACCCCGTCGGTATAATCCTCCAGATTCAGGACGGACTCTCAGGGACGAACACCACGCATGAGACCCATGTGGACCGTCGAGAGGGAATCGCAGCAGCTATTCGTATGGCCGGTCCGGGAGACGCGGTTCTCATTGCAGGCAAAGGTCATGAGGACTATCAGATATTCTCTGATAGGACGATCCATTTCGATGACCGTGAGGTCGCGCGCGAGGAGCTGAAACGGCTGTGCTGATGCTTTCTGCAGAGAATCTGACGGATGTTGTCGGCGGGACACTGCTCCTTGGTAGTGGAGACGTCATGATCAACGGGCTCGCCACGGATTCTCGTGCTGTCGAGCCCGGAAATGTCTTTGTGGCATTCAGCGGGGAGAACGTTGACGGACATGGGTATCTGGAGACGGCTATGCGTTCAGGTGCACGCGCCGTCATGATCACCCGTGCGGAGGCGTTCGACGCCGATGTCGAGGCCACTGCGCGCAAGCGAGGAGCATGCGTCGTTCTTGTCCCTGATGCGTTGCGCGCGGTACAGGACCTCGCAGCGTCCCATCGTGCCCGTCTCACGTGCCCCGTTATCGGTGTGACCGGATCGACGGGCAAGACGACGACCAAGGACTTCCTGACCGCAGTGCTCGGCATGCGTTTCAATGTGATATCCACGCTTGGCAATCAGAACAACGAGCTCGGCGTGCCGTTGACCGTTCTGCGTGCGGGGCCGGGCACCGATGTGTTGGTGGTCGAGATGGCCATGCGAGGGTTGGGTCAGATCGCCCGGCTTTGTGAGATCGCCAAGCCGACAAGGGGTCTGATCACGAACGTGGGGACCAGCCATATCGAGCTTCTCGGCTCACAAGAAGCAGTTGCGCGGGCGAAGGCGGAGCTACTCCAGGCGCTTCCGACAGATGGATTCGCATTCGTGAACGCCGATGATTCATTCTCGGAGTTGCAGGGGCTGCTCTCGTCGGCTCCTGTGGTCACCTATGGAATGTCCGCTGAAGCGGATGTTCGTGCCGAGGGTGTCGAGATCGATAGCATGAGTCTTGCGACGTTCGATCTGATCGCAGCTGAGGGTTCATCGAGCGTCACACTTGGAGTTCCGGGTCGTCATAATGTCTACAATGCTCTCGCCGCCGCTGCAGTGGGATTGAGTCTCGATATAGCGCTGGACGATGTGGTCGAGGGTTTGGCCTCTGGTCGTTCATCGGCGATGAGGATGCAGGTGTTCCAGAGCGCGACGGGTGTTACCGTGATAAACGATGCGTACAACGCCAATCCGACTTCGATGCGGGCGGCGCTTGAGACGCTCGCGGAGATGGGCACCACGGGCAAGAGGGTTGCGGTGCTCGGAGATATGGCTGAACTGGGTACTCTGACCGAACTCGCCCATTTTCAAATGGGTGAGCGTGTTGCCCGAATGCCCATCGATGTACTGGTGTCAGTTGGCCCGAGAGCACGTCATATCGCTGACGGCGCTCGTGCGGCAGGAATGGAGCCTGATCTTGTGCGACCGTGTGTGACGGTCGAGGAGGCGAGTGAGGTCTTGGATGACCTGCTCACGTCGGGAGACGTGGTGCTCGTGAAGGCTTCTCGTGTCATGGGACTTGAGCGCGTCGTGGAAGGGATCATCAACCCGCATGTTTAGGCTCGCAGAGTACCCGACATACCAGGTCTTCCTCGCGGTGGTGGTCGCGCTCGTCGCGACGGCCATCCTCTTCCCGTTCTGGATCAAGCTGCTCCGTTTTCGGCAGATCGGTCAGCAGGTACGTGCCGACGGACCTCAGGGTCATCTGGTCAAACAGGGAACGCCCACGATGGGTGGTGTTCTCATTCTCATCGTGACTGCCGGCACGTACTTTCTCATGGGCAATATCGGTCGCTTGAGCATTCTCGCTCTCGGCGCCACCCTTGCGTGTGGCGTGCTCGGATTCATCGATGATTGGGCCAAGGTCGTCAATGAGCGCTCGCTGGGGCTGCGACCTCGGGCCAAACTGCTGTGGCAGGCCGCCATCTCGGTCGCATTCGGCATGTTTGCGGTCAACTGGGCCGACCTGACCTCGATGATCACACTGCCGCTGTCCGGCGCTTCGGTCGATCTTGGTGTTCTCACCACGTCGGTCACGCTGGGGGGTATTGAGATCGTCGTGCCGTGGCTCTATCTGGGACTGGTGTGGTTCATGATCGTGGGCTCGTCGAATGCGGTCAATTTGACCGATGGACTGGACGGACTCGCTGCAGGCACGGTGCTGATCGTGATGCTCGCCTATGCGGGTATCGCGTTTCGACAGAATCACCTTGAGGTGGCTCTTCTGGCGGCATCGATCGCTGGTGCTTGTGTCGGTTTTCTCTGGTACAACTCGTATCCGGCGGACATCTTCATGGGCGATACCGGTTCCCTCGGATTGGGAGCGGCCGTCGCCGCGTTGGCCATCATCACCAAGACGGAGCTCCTGCTGGTGCTCATCGGCGGGATATATGTGGCTGAGACACTGTCAGTGATCCTGCAAGTCGCATCGTTCAAGCTCACGGGCAAGCGCATATTCCTCATGGCGCCAATCCATCACCATTTCGAGATGAAGGGCTGGTCGGAGACGAAGGTCATGGTCCGCTTCTGGATCGTCACGGCGATCCTGGCAGGCGGCGGTTTCGCGCTCTACTTCGTCGGTTCGGTGAGGAGTTAGTGGTGGAGAGACTCTCCGGTCGCATCCTCGTTCTCGGGCTCGGAATGTCCGGTGACGCAGCAGCACGCTCGCTCGCCTGTGATATGGGCGCCGATGGAGCGACCTCCATCACCGTCATCGACTCTGGTGACACGCCGATGTTGAGAGGGCGCGCCGAAGCGCTTGAGCAGATGGGTGTTCGAGTGCTCCTGGGCGCGACTGATGTCGAGGGAGAGTACGACATCTGTGTGACGAGCCCGGGCATTCCTCCTCATGCGGCCTTGATGAAGGCGGCCGTCGCTGCGAGTACGGAGATCATTTCGGAGATCGAGTTCGCGTTCAGGCGCTCCTCATCGCCATGGATCGCGGTCACAGGCACCAATGGAAAGACGACGGTCACGAGTCTCATCGATCATCTGCTTCGGTCGGCCATGATCCCGGCGGAGACGGTGGGGAATATCGGCAGACCGGCCATCCAGGTAGCCGACATGTCGTCTCCCGGCGTGGCGCTCGTCGCCGAGGTCTCATCGTTCCAGCTGGCCAACGTCGATCGATTCCACCCGCGGGTGGCAGTTCTGCTCAACATCACTCCGGATCATCTGGATTGGCACGGATCCCTTTGCGCATATGCACGCGACAAAGCGCGGATGTTCTCTCGAATGGACAAGGATGATACGGCAGTCATCGATATCGATGATCCCGGGTCGTCGGTCTACGCGGACGAGGTCGAACGTTCCGGGGTTCGTGTCGTGCGGGTGAGCCGTGAGACGTCTCACCCAGGTGGCGCGACGATACGGAACGGGCGACTGTGCATCAATCGTGAGGGAGGCGACCTCGAGCTTTGCGGAGTGGACGATCTGAGAATTCGCGGGGCCCATAATGTGAGCAATGCGCTTGCGGCCGCTGCCGCCGCGATCGCATTCGGAGCGGCGCCCGATGCTGTGTCTGAGGCGCTCACGACGTTCAATCCGATTCCCCACAGGCTTGAACCGGTGGGTGAGGTCGCCGGAGTGGAGTACTTCAACGATTCCAAGGCCACCAATCCTGATGCGGTCCTGAAAGCCTTGACCGCTTTCTCTGAGCGTCCGGTCGTTCTCATGCTCGGCGGACGCAACAAAGGAAATCGCTTCAATGCGGTCGCTGAGGCTGCGGCGCCTCGGTGCAGGTGCGTGGTCGTCTTCGGAGAGGCGGCACCTGAGATCCTGTCGGGATTCGAGGGAGTCGATGTGGAGGTACGCTCCGCTGCATCAATGGGCGAAGCTCTGGAAGAGGCACGTGCGTGCGCGCACCCCGGGGATGCGGTTGTGCTGTCGCCGGCATGTGCCTCGTTCGATGAATTCGACAGTTACGTTCAGCGTGGCGACGTGTTCCGTGCAGCGGTTGCACGACTGGCAGCGTCGAACACAGGCGGTGCGAGTTCATGACGCGAGCCAAAGGATATGCAGGGGGACCGGTCGCTCGGTACATTCTGCTCGGCTCGGTTGCGTTTCTCGTACTGGGCGGACTGCTCATGATCTACTCTGCGGCGTCTGTCTCTGACTATGTGTATCAGCAGGACAGCGCCTATCACCTCAAGCAGCAGATCATGTGGATAGGTATCGGTGCCGTGCTCATGTATCTGACAAGTCGTTTCGACTATCGGCGACTTCGTGCGCTGGCGTGGCCCATATGGGGCGTCTCTGTCGCGGCACTGCTGGGCGTGCTGCTCTTCGGTGTCACGCGGAACGGAGCGCAACGGTGGCTGATGATCGCAGGAAAGAGCATTCAGCCGTCTGAGTACGCCAAGGTCGCCTGTGTTCTCGTGGCTGCTCATTTGCTCGCCAAACATCCCATGCGAACCAGGGATCCCAAGGGTTTCTGGCTCAGGCTCCTAGGCTCGGTGGGCGTCGTTGCTTTGCTCGTGTATCTTCAGCCTGATTTTGGTACGACTGTTTCGATCGTGGCTGCATGGGGCGTGGTGCTGATCCTGGGCGGCGTCAACTGGACGCATCTCTTCGCGGCCGGTGGGGTAGCGGGCACCATGGCGATCACGGCAGCACTCCTTGCGGACTACCGTATCGCGCGCGTGACAGCCTTCCTGGACCCTTGGTCCGATCCACAGGGCTCCACCTACCAGATCGTGCAGTCCATGCTCGCGTTCGGCTCAGGAGGTCTGACGGGGGTCGGCTTGGGAATGTCACGCCAGAAGTTCTTCTACCTGCCTGCGGCGCATACGGACTTCATATTCGCCATCATCGGCGAGGAGTTCGGACTGGTCGGAACGCTGTTGACGGTCGCCGCATTCATCCTGTTCACCTATGCCGGTTTCCGGATAGCCCTGAACACCAAGGATCCCTTTGGCCGACTCGTTGCGGGTGGGGTGACCGCGATGATCGCGATTCAGGCCATCATGAACATGGCGGCGGTGACCAGCCTGATGCCGGTGACCGGCATTCCGTTGCCGCTGGTGAGCTTTGGTGGATCATCCATGACCTTCACCATGGCATGTATCGGTGTCATCCTGTCAGTATCGACATATGGTGCCAAGGGCGCATCCCGCGCTGTTGGCGGAGACAAGGAGCGAGTCGGTGCGGGTACTGCTGAGCGGGGGCGGAACAGCCGGGCACATCTATCCGGCATTGACGGTGGCCGAAAGGCTTCGCGACGCCGGGCATGATATCGCGTTCGTGGGTACGCCCACGGGGCTCGAGGCGCGCATCGTGCCTGAGGCGCAGGTCCTTTTCCACTCACTGCCGTCCCGTGGGTTCGACAGGGCTCGCCCGTGGACTCTGGTCACATCCGGTTTCATTGCGGGCGCCTCGGTGTTTCGGGCAGTTCGGCTCATCAGAGGCATGAGTGCCGATGTCGTGGTCGGTTTTGGCGGCTACGTGTCCATCCCTGTGGGTTTGGCCGCGGTCATCACACGGACCCCGCTCGTGTTGCACGAGCAGAACAGTGTGCCCGGGCTTGCGAACAAGCTGCTGTCACGTTGGGCCACGGCCGTCGGCGTCACTTATGAGACATCCATCGCCTCGTTGCGACATCCTGAGCGCGCGCTCGTGACGGGGAATCCGGTGCGCGACGCTGTGTTGAAGGCGGATCGGTCTCGGGGACGGACGAGTCTGGATCTCCCGGATGATGCGCTGGTGCTGCTCGTATTCGGCGGGTCTCGGGGCGCGCGTCACTTGAACCAGGCGACAGTCTCGTTGTGTGATGCATGGATGTCGATTCCTGGGCTGCATGTGGTGCACGTCGCTGGCCGGGGCGAGGTCGATTCAGTGCGTGAGGCTCTCGTCGCCCAAGGAGGCGACAAGGGCAGATATCACGTACTCGACTACATTGACGATATGGGATCGGCTATCGCTGCTGCCGACTTGGTGGTTGCGCGCGCAGGCGCCACGTCGCTCGCAGAGCTGACCGTGCTCGGTAGGCCGGCTGTGCTTGTGCCGTACCCGTTCGCAACAGATGATCATCAGACCTTGAACGCGCGCACGGTTGTCGAGGCCGGTGGCGCGGTGCTCGTGACTGACGCGGATTTGGACAGCCAACGGTTCGTTGACGAGTGCACGCGGCTCCTCACCGATGGCGCGGCGCGTGCTACCATGTCTGCCGCGTCCAAGGCGCTCGGAAGGCCCGATGCCGCAGAGGCTGTGGCCGAGATGACGCGTTCATGTGTACACGATTCCGCCGTCGATGGCGGTTCAGGGGAGGCTACTCTGTGAGCGAACGAGTCTACGCACACTTCATAGGTATCGGTGGTGCAGGTATGAGCGGTATCGCTCGCGTGCTGCATGATCGTGGTGTCGCGGTAACCGGATCAGATCTCAAGGGGTCTCGCTACTCACAGGCACTCTCCGCTATCGGAGTACCGGTTACCATCGGACACGACGCTGGCAACCTCGGCGATCCAGAAGTGGTCGTGATCTCGTCGGCTATTCCCGATGGAAATCCCGAATTGGCTGCGGCGCGAGAGCGAGGCATTCCTGTGTGGCCGCGCGCGAAGATGCTCGCGCATCTCGCAGGAGAGCTCTCGACTGTTGCTGTGGCCGGCACGCATGGTAAGACGACGACGAGCTCCATGGTCGCCACCATGTTCGACAACATGACGCTCGATCCCACGTTCCTTATTGGAGGAGAGGTCGACGGTTTCGGCACCAATGCGCGATGTGGGGCCGGTCCGCACTACGTGGTTGAGGCCGATGAATCCGACGGATCGTTCGTGTTTCTGACGCCGGAAGTGGCAGTCGTGACCAACATCGAGGCAGATCATCTCGACCACTACGGTACGTTGGCCGCGGTCGAGAAGACCTTCGCGGAGTTCATGTGCCGCGTGCCGAGTGAGGGTTCCCTTGTTGTATGGGCGGATGACGATCGACTGATGGAGATTGCGTCGGAGTGCGGCGCGCGCGTGGTGAGTTACGGCTGCGCTGCCAATGCTGACGTCCGGTGTCATTCACTTGTTCGCGCAGGACAAGGACACACGTTCACCATTGCGCTGCCCAATGGCGACGAGGTCGATTGCAGGATAGACGTCCCGGGCGAGCACAACGTTTGGAACGCGGCCGCCTCGCTGGCCACAGCGTTCGCCCTGGGACTGGATGTAGAGGAAGCGGCACGAGCGCTGGAGGGCTTTTCGGGAGTACGTCGCCGCTTCGATCACATCGGTGCGGCCGACGGGGTGACTGTGGTCGATGACTATGCGCATCATCCCACCGAGGTGCGCGCCACACTCGCTGCCGCGCGCACAGCGGGTCATGAGCGGGTCTGGGTCGTCTTCCAGCCGCATCGCTACAGCAGGACCGAAGCGCTCAGCGTCGACTTCGGCGAAGCGTTCGGTGATGCTGACCGCGTGGTGCTCATGGACGTGTACGGGGCAGGGGAGACACCTGTGCCCGGCGTGTCCGGTAAGACACTCGTTGATTCCATTCTTCTGCACAATCCGCGCGCGCGAGTCACCTATCTACCGCATCGCGCTGAGCTGACACCGTATCTTGCGTCGGAACTGCGCTCAGGCGATCTCGTTATGACCATGGGGGCCGGCGACGTCACAGCTCTGGGCCCTGAGATCGTTCGCGAGATCTCGGCTCGCGCAGAGGCTGTGTGACCATGACAGTCGCGCGCGCTCATAGCGCGCTCACGGCGTTTCTGAGCGGCGACGTACGATCTCAGGAGTTGATGGCCCGACACACGACGTACCGAATCGGCGGGCCGGCGGCACTGTACATCACCTGCGATACGGTCTCCGATCTTTCGTCGGCAGTTCGCATACTCGATGCCGAAGACGTTCCTTGGATCGTTCTGGGCAAAGGCAGCAACGTGCTGGTCGCCGACGAGGGCTACCCGGGTGCGGTCATCGTGTTGGGTCGCGAGTTCAAGACTCACGAGACGAGCGATGTATTGGTTCGTACCGGCGCTGCTGCCATTCTTGCCGGGGTGGTCAACGATGCCTTCTCGCGCGGTCTGTCCGGGTTCGAGTCGTGTGTGGGCATCCCCGGTACCATCGGCGGGGCACTGGCGATGAACGCCGGTACTCGCGACGGATGGATCGGTGACATCGTGGAATCGGTCACCCTGTATGTGCCGGGTGAGGGCCTCATCGCTTTGCGTGGCGAGGATGTTGCGTGGGCGTACCGCGACAGTGGGCTGTCGGCCCGCGGTATCATCGTCGAAGGCACCATGCGGGTTGAAGCGGGCGACAAGGAGTCTATCCGCGAATCGATGGAAGATAGTTTCCGCCGCAGAAAAGAGACGCAGCCTGTGGGACAGCCCAGTGCGGGCAGTGTGTTCGTGAACCCGGAGGGTGACTCGGCGGGTCGGCTGATCGAACAGGCCGGGCTCAAAGGCGAGCGCCGTGGAGGCGCAGTCGTCTCCGACAAGCACGCGAACTTCATTGTGAATGACGGCGGCGCATGTGCGCACGATGTCTTGCAGCTCATACAACACATACAGAACAGGGTGGGCGAACTCAATGGCATCGAGCTCCGGACGGAGATCAAGTTCCTCGGCTCGTTCGAGTAACCGTCGTCGGGTCGTCATCGCGGGAGAGAAGACGCGAGACGTTCAGTACGACAGCGCTCGACTCAAGGCCACGAATTCCAAATCTCCGCGTGCGAGCGGTGGTTCCTCGTCTCGCCGTGCGGCATCGCACCCCAAGACCGCGGCTGATCGAGCGTCCAACAACAAGCGTCTTGAGCGCGAGCGACGTCTGCGTGCTCAGCGTCTGAGGACGCAACTGATGTTCGTTGCTGCTGTGTTGGCAGTTGGACTCGTTGTCTTCGGCGCGTACTCGCTCTATCGATCCTCGGTGTTCGAGATACTCTCGGTGGACGTGGTCGGCAATGAGGGGCTGTCCGATGAAACGGTGCTGGAGATCATAGATCTACCGGAGGGCGCCACATTGCTCCGCTATCCAGGGCAGGAGATCCAGACTCGTCTTGAGCAGGAACCCTGGATAGAATCCGCATCGCTGTCGCGCGATTTCCCGGAGACTCTCCGAGTGAGAATCACTGAGCGCACGCCAGTGGCTCTTGTCGATGCTGGCGGCCTGTCGCTATGGTTGGTCGACGCGAACGGCGTGGTCATCGAGCAGCACACCCCGGATGCGACTCTGACGGTAACAGTGATACGAGATGTTGAGGGTCTCGACCCGATTCCTGGGAGAAAGACCCTGTCGGAGGCCCTGCTCAATGCGCTGGATGTGATGGAGGGGCTGAGCCCCGAGCTACGAGCGCGCGTACGGGCGATCTCTGCACCGTCAATTGATAAGACATCATTGATCACACATGAGGACATCGAGATATTCATCGGTTCTGCCGATGAACTCGATAAGAAGGATCGTGTTGCGCGTCAGATTCTCGAAGAGCAGGTTGGGGAAGTCGTGTATATCAATGTCAGGACGGTCGACCGACCGACTTGGCGAGGTCTGGGAGACGAATAGCGCAGGGGAGTCGCAATGATACTGAGACGCAATGCGGTGATAGTGGCGTTACTCGTTGTGTGCGCAACCGCGGCGGTGCTCCTATCAGGTGGCTCTGCGACGGCTTTGGATGTCAGTTCTGATGCGTATGATCATCTCGTGGCGGCCGATCTCACCATTACTCTTTCGTCGGATGACCCCACCGGTACCGTTCTCGTCGTAGTGGACGGAACTGTCCGGTCCGTTCAGCCCGCTCTGCCCGGGCAGGTAATCTCCCTTGAGAGCGTCGGTATGCCGAAAGGCGAGCACGATGTCGTGGCTGCGCTCAGGACAACAGATGGGATCGTCCACTCTGAAGCATTGAGGCTTGCGGTCTGGGAGGCCCCGGTACCGCCGGTGATGGTGACGCCAGGCGCATATTCCGGGTCCGTGGTACCTGTGACAGTGAGAATCGGAGCCGATACTTCCCGAATCCGGTTCAGCGTTGACGGAAAGCTGGTCGCCGACCGCGCGGTGACTCCCGGATCACTCGCCACCATGAGCGTTGCATCTCTTGGACCGGGAACGCACACATTTGAATTCGTCGCCAGTAATCCTGTGGCGCAGACCACCGCTACCTTCAAGGTCACACGATTGGATTACCCGTGGCCCACATGCGTCGTGGTGGACAAGTCTGACTTCAGACTCTACTTGGTTAAGGATGGCTTCCTCGTCAAGACGTACCCGATCGCTATCGGCAAGCCGAATACACCAACTCCCGAACGCGTGTGGCGAATCGATGCAAAGTACTACACCGATCCCAGTGGCGTGTACGGGCCTCGCAAGATGCGTCTGTTCCAGCGGACGTCATGGGGTTATGCCTATACCGCGTACGCCATACACGGAACGAATGAGCCATGGGTGATCGGAACGATGGCTTCACATGGCTGTATCCGTCTTGAGAACAGCGATATCATCGATCTCTTTCCGCAGGTACCACTGGGAACCATGTGTCTCACGCGTGAGTAGGCGAGGGGCGGTAACCGCGCGATATCCTCTGCAATCAGGGTATGGACACACCTCTGTTGCAAATCACTTGCATGTCGGATAAGGTTTATGCGAAGATTTACCGTTGCTACCATACTATAACTGTAAACCTGAGGTTTAGTCTTCTGTGCATAGTCGATCCGAGAGATTGACGTGAGCGGGGAGGAATCATGCTCGATACGGGCGCGAATTATCTAGCAGTGATCAAGGTCGTCGGCATTGGCGGTGGCGGCACCAACGCGGTGAACCGCATGGTCGAGGCCGGGGTCAAAGGTGTTGAGTTCATCGCCGTGAACACGGATGCGCAGGCGCTGTTGATGTCTGACGCTGACTACAAGGTGCATGTCGGCGTCAGTCTCACCAAGGGTCTGGGAGCGGGTGCCGACCCGGATGTGGGTCTGCAGGCTGCTGAAGAAAATCGCAATGAGATCAAGGAGGCGCTCCAGGGTGCCGACATGGTCTTCATCACGGCAGGCGAAGGCGGCGGTACAGGTACAGGTGCTGCTCCGGTCATCGCTGAGATAGCCAAGGAAGAGATCGGCGCCCTCACCGTCGGCGTTGTGACGCGTCCGTTCGCGTTTGAGGGACGTAAGCGTGCACTTCAGGCGGACGACGGAATCCAACGCCTGCGCGATGTCGTTGACACACTCATCGTGATCCCCAACGATCGTTTGCTTCAGGTCGCCGAGAAGAAGACTTCGATACTCGATGCATTCAGGATCGCCGATGACATCCTGCGTCAAGGTACTCAGGGCATCACGGACCTGATCACGGTTCCAGGTCTGATCAACCTCGACTTTGCCGATGTGCGTACGGTTATGCAGGATGCCGGATCCGCGCTCATGGGTATCGGCGTCGCCGCTGGCGACAATCGCGCTCACGATGCGGCGACCGCGGCTATCTCAAGTCCCTTGCTGGAGTCGAGTATCGAGGGCGCACAGGGTGTGTTGCTCTCCATCGCCGGCGGATCGGATCTGGGACTGTTCGAAGTCAATGAGGCGGCTGAGGTTGTTGCAGCTGCGGCGCACAAGGAAGCCAACATCATCTTTGGCGCTGTCATCGACGACTCGATGATGGACCAGATACGGGTGACGGTCATCGCAACCGGCTTTGATGGCCGCCGTCGCCAAGAGTCGATGGAGTTCACGAGTTCGAACGAGCCCACATCATCGATTCCCACGTTTGAACCGATTGCCGAGGACGAACTGGACATTCCAGCGTTCCTCAAAAAACGTACCTTCTAGAGTCAAGAACGAGCGGGCGGTTCCCAGAGGAGCCGCCCGTTGTCATATTCGAACCCGGTGCCGATGAGGATGAGGCCTCGCCGATGCCGGGTTCGTGCATGAAGAGAGCCCCCGCCGAATCTTCGACGAGGGCTCATATATTTGTACGTGGGAACTCTACTAGTCGGCAGTCGGCGGTGCCGGCGGCGTGGGTGCCGGAGGAGTGGGTGCTGCAGGTGGCGCTGGCGGTGCAGGTGGTGCAGGTGGTGCGGGTGCTGTAGCAGGCGCTGGGGGAGCAGGCGCCTGCGGCGTGGGTGCTGCAGGTGGTGCTGGGGCCACGGGCGCCGCAGGGGGGCGCGGGGCCATCGGAGGAGCGGGAGCATAGGCAACGCCCGCTCCGGGCGAGCCCGTCTCTGACAGTCCAGGACGCTGATAGGCCACAGCGGCATACTGACCAAGCAGATGAGCCGACATGATCTGGGCGACAAAGATCGGCCAGAACATGATGATCGCACCGATTCCGGTGGCAGAAACGACGCTGCCCACTGTTGAGGCGCCCACTGCGAACACGAGGCCCATGCCCCACGCGGTGAAGTAGCCGCTGTTGGGAGTCTTGATCCGGCTGATGATGTCGCCGAATGCGAAGAGGGACCCGAAGTCCTCGCGCATTGCGTAGTTGGTCAGTGCTGCCTGAGTGAACACTGTGACACCGAGGATGTACACGACCATGAGGAAGTTCGTGAAGCACATCGTTCCCAGGGCGAGACTCTCACCGTCGCCGTTCATGCTCGAGGCGATGAGTGGAAGGAGTCCGATGGCACCCAGAATGACTGCGGGAAGGAAGTACACGAACATGGCAACGCTGGCCAGGAAGCCGCGGACCCAGAGCCGACCGAAGTCGCTCCAGTCGGGCAGAGGCAACTCGTTTCCCTCGGCGACAGCCTTGGTGTAGTCCAGCTGATAGCCCGTGAGAGCCGGTTGTGTCACACCAAGCAGGCCCCACAGTGCACCGAGGGCGGTCTTGGCGAGCCAGCTCTCGTCTTTGAACGGCACCCCAAAGGCGCGTCCGATATCCATGGCATCTCCCATCGTCAAGTTGTCGTTTGTGACCTCTGTTCACGTGCACATCTGGTTCTAACAAGTATCTCGCCATACACACCCTAACTGTAAACATTTCTCTGCATGGTGGATAGACGGACCTCGCGTGCTGCCACGTACACGCGTATCGTGTCGGAAAGAGGCAGTAGCCTACGTGGAGGGATTCCGTGAACCGGCCAGAGATGATTCGGGTCGAGCATGAGGGAGTGGTCTTCTGGACCGACCCGGAGCTTGCGAAAGATGGCGTGCGCATCGCATTCTCCGAGCGCTCAGGCGGGGTGAGCGCTCCTCCGTATGACTCCCTCGATCTTGCAGCGCATGTGGGGGACGACCCCCTGCTGGTGGACGAGAATCGATCTCGGTTCCTCTCGGGCGTTGGTATTGCTGGCCTGCGTGATTCGCTTATCACTGCCGAGCAGGTGCATGGTGATGTGATCACACTTGTCGGAACCGACGACTCGGGACGTGGGGCATCCGCTTCCGCTGGATCCGGAGCTGCAGCCCTTCGGTCGCCTGTTCCGCAGACTGACGGGCTCGTCACGAAGACTCCCGAGCTCCCCCTCATGCTCTTCTTCGCCGACTGTGTTCCCGTGATTCTTGCGGTGACCGATCCGGTTCCCGGGGTCGCGGTAGTACACGCTGGGTGGAGAGGTGTGCTGTCTCGCATACCCGAGAAGGCAGTTCATGCGCTCATTGTGGCCACAGGAGCTGAATCCAGCGCGGTGCGGGCATATATAGGCCCGCACATCGGATCATGCTGTTACAAAGTTGCAACAACTCTAGCGGCCACATTCAATGAAACCTTTGATACGATTGCCGCGGTCGAGGACCATCTGGATCTGGCGGTCGCAGTTCGTGCATCACTCATGGATGCGGGGGTTGAGGGCGATCGGATTGCAGAGCTCGGTGCGTGCACTTTTGATTCTGCTGATCGTTTCTTCTCGTATCGTGCGAACGATGTCACGGGACGCCATGGTGCCCTGGCAGTGATCACAAAGGATTGATGTATGTCAGAGCGGCGTTCGGTCATCTTGATGGTGTTGAGCCTCGTGCTCACACTGACGGTGATCCCCTTGAGTGGCTGCAACGCTGGCGCACGTGCAGCGAATGAACTCGTCGTGACGGGCTCCACAACGATCCTGCCCATCGCCGAGATCGCTGGCGAGATGTTCACCGATGACAATCCCGAGAACAAGGTACTCGTCTCAGGATTGGGTTCGTCGGCTGGGATTGAGACTGTCTCGCGCGGGTCGTCCGACATCGGTACGGCGTCGCGCGATCTGAAAGAAGAGGAGATGGAGCTCGGCCTCTACGACACGCCGCTCGCCTACGATGCGATCGCGGTGATCGTTCATCCGTCGAATCCGATCGATGATCTGACCAAGGAGCAGGTTCGGTTGATATTCAACGGCACCTACACTAACTGGTCGGAGCTTGGTGGCAACGACGTCAGGATCGGTCTGGTCAATCGGGACGAGGCTTCCGGCACTCGTGAGGCGTTCTACAAGATCGCCATGGAGAAGTCACCTTTTGACCGCACAGCGGCCGTACTGCCGGGGACGGGACAGGTCCGTTCGGTCGTGGCTCAGGCTGAAGGTGCAGTCGGCTATATATCACTCGGGTTCGTGAACAACGAGGTCAAGTCGATCTCGGTCGATGGCATCGAGGCCTCTGCGGAGACTGTGGTGGATGGCACCTATCCGATATCGAGACTTCTGCACTTCTTCACACCCGGCGAGCCCACGGGTCTTGCCAAGGAATACATCGATTTCGTTCTCTCCGACGAGATCCAGAACGGCATCGTTATCGATGCAGGTTTCACTCCCATCTCGGCTGGAGAGGATCGATGATGGTCGACGAGCCTCGCATCGACGAAGGTGGAACGAGCAGCGGCAACCTGCAGCTCATGTCTCGCTCGACGTACTTCAAGGAGACAGCCCTCAAAAACATCTTCCTGCTCTGCGCGTTCGTGGCGGTGATGGGCGTTGCTCTCATCTTCCTGTTCGTTGGTTGGCGGGGCTGGCCCCTGATGGCGGACATTGGGCTTGGCAGTTTCTTGGGCGGTGCGGAGTGGAATCCCACCAGCGCCCTCTATGGCATCCTCCCGCTCATCTGGGGATCGGTCGTTGTCATGGCCGGTGCCCTTGCGCTCGGAACGCCTCTTGCCGTGGGAACTGCGATCTTCTTGTCTGAGATCGCCACACCTAGAGTCCGATCGATCGTGCGACCGGCTGTGGAGCTGCTCGCTGGCATTCCTTCGGTGATTTTCGGCTTCTTTGGTCTTATCGTGCTGCGTCCATTGATTGCGAATGCGACGGGCGGACTTGGGTTCGGTGCGGTGACCGCATGGTTCATCCTCGCGATCATGATCGTGCCCACGATCGCAACTCTCACTGAGGATGCCTTGAATTCGATACCTCCTGGTATCCGAGAAGCTTCTTATGCGATGGGGGCCACACCGTGGCAGACCATCTACAAGGTGCTTGTTCCAGCAGCCAAGATCGGCATTCTCGATGCGATCATTTTGGGTATGGGCCGCGCGATCGGCGAAACCATGGCGGTTCTCATGGTCGTTGGCAACGCGCCCGTATTCCCGCAAGGCGTCACCGTGCCGCTCTCGACGTTGACGTCACAGATCGTCATGGATATGCCGTACGCGGCTGGTGACCATCGGACGGCGCTCTTTGGGATGGCGATCGTGCTCTTTGTCGTCTCGATGGGTCTTGTTGCCCTCGTCAGGTTGATAGCCCGATTCCAGACGTCGATGGATCGGGGTCGCTGATGAACAAGAATCTCACTAACAGTCTCGCCATGGCGTTCCTCTGGATCGCAGCTGGAACGACGGTGGCCGTGCTCTTCGCAGTCATTGCATACGTGGTCGTGAACGGCATCATGGTCATCACACCTGAGTTCATCTTCACCTGGCCCGAGGGCGTGAATGCCGAGGGTGGCGTATGGCCGACGATCGTATCCACTCTCTATGTCACCGGCTTGGCCATGCTCATCGTCACACCGATCGCGATCCTCGCAGCGGTCTATCTCGCTGAGTATGCGGTGCAGGGACGACTCGTGAACATCATCCGCTTCGCCGCCGACTCGCTCGCTTCGGTCCCCTCGATCGTGATGGGTCTGTTTGGCCTCGCATTGTTCGTCGAGACCATGGGAATCGGTTTCTCAATGCTCTCTGCCGCTCTGGCGCTTTCGTTCCTCATGTTGCCGATCGTCATGCGCACGACCGAGGAAGCCATCCGTTCGGTTCCCAAGTACATCCGATGGGGTGCCTACGGATTGGGCGCCTCCAAGTGGCAGACGGTGAGTCGGAGCGTGTTGCCGGCGGCCACGCCTCGCATTGTGACCGGCATCATCCTCGCGACAGGTCGTGCGGTGGGAGAGACCGCGGTCGTCATCTATACCATGGGCCAGGCTATCAACCTACCGCTCACACCGTTCGATTCCGGTCGTCCCATGACCGTGCACCTCTACCTGCTGGCGATGGATGGAATTAACCTACCCGCCGCCTATGGTACGGCGCTCCTCCTTATGATCATGATCCTGGCGTTCAATCTTGGCGCGCGATACTTCCTGCGCCGAAACCGGAAGGTGTAGAGCACATGGCTGAGCATGACATTCAGACGAGCCCGTTCAGCAGTCCGGAGGGTGCCGACAAGATCCTCGTCAAGGATCTCGATTTCTACTACGGGGATTTCCAGGCGCTGACCGATATCAATGTGAGCATCAAGCAGGGTGCTGTGACTGCCTTCATCGGCCCATCCGGCTGTGGTAAGTCTACGTTCCTGCGGTGTTTCAACCGGATGAACGACCTCATTCTGGGCACCAAGGCTGACGGCCTCGTCACCCTCGACGGACAGGATATCTACGCCCCCGGGGTCGATCCGGTCGATCTTCGCAGGCGCATCGGCATGATCTTTCAGCAGCCCAACCCGTTTCCCATGTCGATCTACGACAATGTCGCGTTCGGGCCTCGGCTTCATGGAGTCAAGAGCAAGGCGAAACTCGACGAGATAGTGGAATCCTCACTTGAGAAGGCGAACCTCTGGAAAGAGGTCAAGGACATCCTGGACCGCAACGGTCTCGCTCTATCCGGTGGTCAGCAGCAGCGACTCTGTATCGCTCGAGTGCTCGCGGTTCGCCCGGAAGTGCTGCTCATGGATGAGCCATGTTCCGCTATCGACCCCACCTCGGTGCAGAAGATCGAGGATCTCATGGCCGAGATCAAGGATGAGGTCACGATCATCATCGTCACACACAACATGCAACAGGCTGCGCGCGTGAGTGACTACACAGCGTTCTTCTTGCAGGAGGTCGCGGGTGAGCCCGCAGAACTCGTTGAGTACGACCGCACGGCGAATCTCTTCACAAGTCCGAGCGACAAGCGGACTGAGGACTACATCACTGGTCGTTTCGGCTAGGTCATCACGCGTTCTGTGTGTCATGTGTGTTACATGTGCGCGCAGCGTGAGAGTGGCGTATGCAGGAGCGGTATAATCTAAGACGAGGTTGGATCAACAGGGAGTTGACGCAGAGCTATGCGCGAGGAATTCAGGCGGGAACTCAAGGAACTCAAGGCTGAGGTTCTATCCATCGGTCAGGCGGTGACGGATATGACATCTGACGCGGTCGCCTCATTGGTGAATGGAGATGTGGATCTCGCTCAGAAGGTCATCGACAATGACGCGGAGATCGATCGCCGTTGCCTGGGCGTCGAGGAGCATTCTCTCGAGGTCACGGCGACGCAGTTCCCCGTGGCGCGTGATCTTCGGTTGCTGCACTCGTTGACCTACATCGCTCTGCACTTGGAGCGCATGGCGGATCTTGCGGTGAACACCGCGAAGGCGACGATGCGCACTGCCGATCGTCAGGGGCCGCAGACGCTGTGCGATCTGATCAAGGCTCAGGGCAATCTGGTCCACCGAGTGCTCGACGCGACCATGGAGGCGCTTGATAAGAAGGATGTCGCCTTGGCGCGCAAACTCGTCGAGCTCGACGAGCCGATCGATCACCTCTACAAGCAGTTCTTCCGCGAGCTTGCTCGGCTCCAAGAGGAGAGCGATATCGAATGGGCCTCATCCATGGTCCTTGCGAGTCGCTATCTGGAGCGGATCGCTGATCATGCGGTCGACATCGGCGAGCGCATCGCCTATTTGGTCACCGGTGAACTCGAAGGGTTGTACGAGACCGACGAGGGGGCCTGATCGTGAACGCGGTCGCCGAACGATACGAGGCGGTCCGCAGGAACGTGGCTGATGCAGCGGATGTCTCTGGGCGTACGGCTGACAGCGTTACGATCGTCGCTGTGACGAAGACCGTGGGTGTTGAGGAGATTCGTCTTGCTCTGTCCTTGGGTATCAGAGACTTCGGTGAGAACCGTGTCCAGGAACTGCTCGGCAAGCACGGCCTCTTCCCTGATGCGCGCTGGCACTTCATCGGCACCCTGCAGACCAACAAGGTCAAGGACGTTGTCGGGCGTGCTCATCTGATACATTCCGTGGACTCCCTTAAGCTGCTGGCCATGATCGATCGCAAGGCTGCCGAGATCGGTGTCATTCAGCCGGTACTCCTTCAGGTGAACGTCTCCGGCGAGGAGTCCAAACACGGTATGAGCCCGGTTGAAGCGGTCGACATCCTGTGCGAAGCGATGCGTATGGAGAACGTCGAGGTACGGGGTCTCATGACCATGGCTCCGTTCGGACGTCCCGAAGATTCGCGTCCCGTGTTCTCTATGCTGCGCGAACTGGCAGAATCACTCGGCGAGAAGCACGCGGATGGGGTAAAGTTAGGAGAACTCTCGATGGGCATGACGAACGATTATCGTGTCGCTGTCGAGGAGGGGGCTACGATCGTGCGTGTGGGCAGGGCACTCTTCAACGGAAGATGATCCTGTGATCATGCGGCAACGGTCTGGTCTTGGTCTGCGAGCGAGGAGAACGACGTGAGCCTGTGGCATCGCCTAAAAGTACGACTCGGCCTGGAAGACGACTGGGACGATGAGTACGATGACGAGTATTACGACGACGACGTTGCCGATGGCACCGAGAGTTCCAATGACGGATTCTACGGTCGTAGTACATACGACTCTCCGTACGGATCGAGCATCGGCAGTAAGCGAGCCGACCGCGAGATGGATCACGATCGCTCTCGTAACGGTCATCTTCGCAGTGTTCCCAGTGGGAGTGATGTTGCTCAGATGGCTCCTCAGGTGAAGATGCATATCGTCGAACCCAAGAGTTACACCGAGGCACAGAACATCGCCGACAAGTTCAAGGTGGGCACGCCGGTGATCATGAACATGGTCATGACCCAGCCCGATCTTGCCAAGCGCATGATAGATTTCGCCTCTGGACTCACCTATGGTCTGGACGGCGGTCTGCAGAAGGTCTCCGATAAGGTATTCATGCTGACGCCAGCAAATGTTGATGTCTCAGCCGGCGAGGTTCGCCGACTCAAGGACAACGGTGTCTTCGGAATTGACGGTTAGGCCCATGGGTAACGCAGGATTCAGGCTGGATGGGCGCGTCGCGTTCATCGGCGGCGGCCGCATGGGAGAAGCCATTCTGGCCGGTCTCATAGGTGCCGAGGTGATCACTCCCGATCGGATCGTCGTCGCAGAGCCCGTCGCTGAGCGTCGTGAGGCTCTGGTCGAGGCTTATGGTGTCGCATGTGTCGCAGACGGGCGCACCGCGGTCGATGGGGCGAATATCGTGGTCCTAGCCGTGAAGCCGCAGATTGTCGACTCAGTCATCAAGACCTTGTCCGATGAGCTCACCTCCGCACTCGTGATCTCGATAGCTGTCGGTGTGACCTGTGCCCGGCTCGAGTCGGAGATGCCCGCAGGCACGGCCGTTGTTCGTGTCATGCCCAATACGCCCGCGATGGTGGGGCAGGGAATGGCAGTGGTCAGCGGCGGCACCGAGGCTACGGCTGAGCAGATAGATCTCGTTCGCGAGCTGTTCTCGTTGCTGGGACGTGCGGTCATAGTCGATGAACGTTATCAGGATGCCGCCAGTGCGATCTCCGGTTCTGGGCCTGCCTATGTGGCTCTGTTCGTCGATGCGCTCGCTCGTGCCGGCGTCCGACAGGGCCTCACGCGTCAGATCGCCGAGGAACTCGCCTTGCAGACTATCCGTGGTACCGCCGATCTGATCGAACAGACCGGACAGCACCCTGAACAGATCATAGATGCCGTCTCGAGTCCGGGCGGCACAACCATTGCTGCAATTGAGGCACTTGAAGCCGGAGGCCTGCGTTCAGCAGCGTTCTCGGCAGTGGATGCCGCAGTTAAACGTGCAAAGGAGTTGGGTTCTTGATTTCCAACCTGATTACGAGCGTGATCAACTTCTACGTGTTTCTCGTATTCGCGTATGTGATCATGTCATGGTTCCGCCCGAGCGGATTCCTGTACGATGTCTATGCGATGCTGGCCACCATCTGTGAGCCATACATTGGACTGTTCCGGCGAATCGTGCCCTCTGGCGGCGGTATTGATTTCTCGCCATGGGTTGCGATATTGGTTCTGCAATGGATCGTTGGACCTGTACTCATTGAGTTGCTTGAGATTCTCGGACTGTAAGAATCATCAGGAGGGGACCGAACGACATGAAGTTGACTCCGCTGGACATACATCACAAGGAGTTTCGTCACTCGCTGCGAGGTTATAGCGAGGAAGAGGTCGATCAGTTCCTTGACGAGGTCGCCGACGAGTTCGAGCGCCTCTTCAAAGAGAACATAGATCTGAGCGAACGCCTTGAAGCTGCAATCGACAAGGTGCGTTCGTATCAGGACATGGAGAAGACGCTCCACAACACCATGCTCGCAGCACAGCGCTCGGCCGAGGACATCATCGAGAAGTCCAAGGACGAGTCCACTGCTCTCTTGCGCGACGCTGAGGTCAAGGCCAAAGAGATCATTCACAATGCTCTGCAGCAGAAGCAGAAGGTCTCCACTGAACTCGTGCGCATCAAGCAGGCCGAGGAAGAGTTCCGTGCTCGATTCAAGTCCATGCTCGAGAGCCATGTGAGTAGTCTGACCGAGATCGGACTACCCGATGACATCACCGTACTCATGGGGGACACCGACGACGGTGTCGTTGGCGATGTCACGGTGGGTGCTCCGGTCGTACCCGCACCCGCACCGACGCCTGCACCAGTGTCTGCCGCCCCAGCTGCACCTGAGCCTGCGGCACAGCCTTCTCCTGTGGAGGAGCCGCCGGCGTCCGGTTTCGTCGAGTCGGTCTCCCTTGGTGAGACAGCCAATCCTGATCTTGGAATCGATGACGAGCCGGTGTTCATCGACCCCAAGGAGTTCCCCAGCTTCGATCAGTTGGGCGAGCGCGAGGACGATCTCGATATCGAGGAGATTGACTAGAGCACGTGTCGTCGGCACGCATAGTGATTCACGTCACCCCCAAGGCGAACCGCGACGAGATCGCGGGTTGGCGAGGGGGTGAGTTGTCCGTGAGGGTCACGGTCGCGCCTGAGGGCGGCAAGGCGAACGCTGCCGTCTGTAAGGTCGTCGCAAAGTCCCTGGGAGTATCAAAGAGCTCCGTCAAGGTGCTGCGTGGAGATACGTCTCGCCACAAGCAGATCGAGATCACCGGCGTCACTCCCGAGTTCGTGCGCAAGACGTTCGGCGAGCCTGACGCGTCTCTCTTCTAGCCCTTCTCATTAGCGGTTCGATACCGTTTCATCCGGTTACATACTCCAGTACTCGCAGGACGACTCGGGGAGGGGACATCATGTTGGAGCAGTACGGTGTTCCTCGGCAGTACAAAGATGGGGAAGTCATTTTCCGTCAGGGGAGATCCGGGCAGGAGATGTATGTGATCCGTCGCGGCAAGGTGCGAATCTTTGGCACGCACGATGGGTCGGAGACGACATTCGCGGTCCTGAGGGAGAAGGACTTCTTTGGTGAGATGTCGCTTTTGACCGGTGATCCACGTTCGGCAACGGCCCAGGCTCAAGGCGATGTGTCGGTCAGCGTGATCGATGCGGCAACGTTCGCGCATCTCATCTCAGAGCCTCTGGTGCACGATATTCTGACTCGTATGAGTCATCGTCTGCAGAAGGTCGACAACGAGCTTGAGAAGTTGGGTTCGCAGGACACAATCAGGCGCGAACATCTGGGTCACCTCATGGAACAGCGCCACTGGCTCACCTAGCGCGTTGACCGCACAAACCAACGTGCGATACCATCACCTCCGTCGCACAAGCGGGTTATTGCGACGCGAATAAGGCACTAAAGGCTATGACGGGGACGAGTAGGCGAGCGACGAGCCGTACAAGCGAGCGGGGACAGTGAGAGCCCGCCGGCCGCGCGTTCATCCGAATATCACCCCACGAGCCTCGAACCGAACGGCGAGAGCGTGAGTTCTCGGCTTGTAGGCTTCGACGGGAAGCTCCCGTTACAGAGCGACCGAGTGGCGCGAGTCGATACGATCGTGGCAAGCACGGGTGGTACCGCGGAGCGGATATGCGCGCTTCGTCCCGGCAGTAGCGGAGACGAGCGCGTTTTTTGATGCCCAGATATGGGCACGACTCGCACACAGGAGCGAGCGCGCCGAACGGACATGGGAGAGGCCAGGAACATGGGCGACAAGCCGAACTACAAAGAGACGATGAACCTGCCGCAGACAGAGTTCCCGATGCGCGCGAGTCTTGCGACACGTGAGCCGGAGTGGCTCAAGTTCTGGGATGAGATCGATATCTACGGCAAGTCGCTCGAGGTCAATGAGGGTGGACCGACCTTCATCCTGCACGACGGCCCTCCGTACGCCAACGGCCACATCCACATGGGCACGGCGTTCAACAAGGTGTTCAAGGACCTCATCGTCAAGTACAAGACCATGCGCGGCTACTGGTCTCCCTACGTACCGGGCTGGGACTGCCATGGTCAGCCCATCGAGCACCAGGTAGAGAAGAATCTGGGTTCAAAGGGTATGGCTGAGACGTCCAAGGCCGAACTGCGTGCGCTCTGTCGCGACTACGCCATGAAGTTCGTGGGCGTGCAGGCCGAGGAGTTCAAGCGTCTTGGTGTACGGGGTGACTTCGACAATCCCTATCTCACACTCAACTCCGCTTACGAGGCGGGCAACGTGCGCATCTTCAAGGAGATGTACAACCGCGGCATGATCCACAAGGGCTCCAAGCCCATCCACTGGTGCATGCGCTGCAAGACTGCGCTCGCCGAGGCGGAGATCGAGTACTCAGACGAGGTGTCTGACAGCATCTACGTGAAGTTCTGGTTCACCGAGACACCTGAGGCCTTCGCCGGATCCGCCAAGAAGGTGGGCGTTCTGATCTGGACGACGACCCCTTGGACGCTCCCGGCCAACGTCGCCGTGACGCTCGCGGATCGTGCTGCCTACGTCGGCGTGCGGATCGGCGACGAAGTACTCGTCATGGCGGAGGAGCTTGTGGAGAGCGTTATCGAGACCGCCGGGATCGAATCCTACGAGCTGGTGCTCGGGGCCGACGGCGAGCCGGTTCGCGTGAAGGGTTCCGAGCTCTCAGGGCTCAAGTACCGCCAGCCGATCCACGAGAACGTGGAAGGCGTGGTCATCACTGGCGATCATGTTGAACTATCAACTGGTACTGGTGCGGTGCACACGGCGCCCGGTCATGGTGATGAGGACTACCTCGTCGGCCTCAAGTTCAATCTGCCGTCGCCCATGCCCGTTTTGGACAACGGTGTGTTCGATGATGGAGCAGGTCCGTTCGCAGGCATGCACGTGAACAAGGCGAACCCCGTGATCGTGGATTGGCTCACCGAGCGGGGCGACATGCTCCACGCGGGCAAGACCGATCACTCGTATCCGCACTGCTGGCGCTGCAAGCAGCCGGTGATCTTCCGCGCGACCGAGCAGTGGTTCGTGAACATGGACGATGCCGAGGATGGACGCACCGCACTGCGTGAGGGTGCGCTCAACTCGATCGAGAAGGTCGAGTGGATCCCGAGCTGGTCGGTGAACCGCATTCGCTCGATGGTCACCGATCGTCCCGACTGGTGCATCTCCCGCCAGCGTGCATGGGGTGTTCCCATCCCTACGTTCACTTGCGCTTCGTGTGGCGACACGGTGGTTTCCGACGACATCTTCGACGCGGTCATCCATCTCTTTGAGACAGAGGGTGCCGACGCGTGGTTCACCAAGGAACCGTCCGAATATCTGCCTGCAGGAACGGTCTGCGGCCGCTGCGGTGGGGCGGAGCTCAAGCCTGAGCAGAACATCGTGGACGTCTGGTGGGAATCAGGAGTTTCGCACACGAGTGTGCTCGAGGCGCGCGACGAACTTCGTCGGCCCGCAGAGCTGTATCTCGAGGGCACTGACCAGCATCGTGGCTGGTTCCAGTCGAGTCTGCTCACGAGCGTTGGCGCGTACGATGAGCCGCCGTTCGAGCGCGTACTCACGCACGGCTTCATCGTTGACGGCGATGGCCGCAAGATGTCCAAGTCCGTCGGCAACGTGGTCAGCCCGCACGACATCATCCAGAAGTCGGGAGCGGACATCATCCGTCTCTGGGCCGCCGCCGCTGACTATTCGCAGGACGTTTCGATCTCCGACGATATCCTCGCGCGGACGAGCGACGCCTATCGCCGCATGCGCAACACCTATCGATTCTTGCTGAGCAACCTCTTTGACTACACGCCGGAGATGGCGGTCGACTGGGCGGAGATGCCCGAGATCGACCGCTACGCACTGGTGCGTCTTGCCGATGTGGTCGAGCGCGTCACCAAGTCCTACGACGACTGGAAGTTCCATCAGGTCTATCACACGGTGTTCAACTACTGTGTGACCGATCTGAGCTCGTTCTACCTCGATGTTCTCAAGGATCGTCTCTATTCCGACGAGGTCAATTCCGTATCTCGTCGCAGTGCGCAGACCGTGCTCGCCGAGATACTCAAGGCACTCGTGCGCATCATGGCTCCGATCCTCTCGTTCACCACCGAGGAAGTCTGGCAGTTCATGCCCGAGGCGCTTCGCGGCGACGCTGTGAGCGTGCACATTGCCGGTTGGCCGGATGTGGAGGTTCCCGCTGCTGAAGCCGGAGAACTCCGTGAGGCGTACGCCACCGTGCTCGAGGTCCGTGAGGCGGTCACCAAGGCGCTCGAGGATGCGCGCAACGCGAAGGTCGTCGGCAAAAGCCAGGAAGCGCACGTGACCATCACGATCCAGGCCGATGTGGCGCATGTTCTTGAGGCGCGTGGCCTGGATGCACTCGCTGAGATGTTCATCGTCGCAAGAGTCACCTTGGATATCCGCAAGGCATGTACCTTGTGCGTGAGCGTGGCTCCGGCTGCGGGCGAGAAGTGTCCGCGCTGCTGGAACTTCCGAGAGATCACGGATGAGGGCGTATGTGCGCGTTGTGCCGGTGTGTTAGCGAGTCAATAGGCGCTCCGGTGGTATAATCACACTGAGCCACAGAACGAGCGCCCGGCACCAGCCGGGCGCTTTCTGATAGCAGTGAGCGGGGTTGATGTCACATGACAGACCGAGTCACGAGTGACATGAGAGCGACCCTTGAGCATGAGCTTGAGAGACTCACGACAGAGGTCGAGGACCTGGATCGTGAGGGATACGAGCAGCTCTCTGATGCCAGCGGTGAGAACAACTACCGGGACCATATGGCGGATCAGGGAACGGCTACGTTCTCTCGTGAACTCGACATGAGTCTTGAAGAGAACCTGAGGGACTCACTGACATCCGTACGCAACGCGCTCGGACGCATGGAAGCAGGCACCTACGGGGTCTGCGAGAAGTGCGGCGCGAGCATAGACACAGGGAGACTGAAAGCAATGCCCACTGCGACCCTCTGCATCACGTGCAAAGAAGCCGAAGAGTACCGCTAGAGGCGCGGCGCCCATTCGCCGCCTACCTGTCCCTCACCATTGCCCTTCTGCTGCTGGATCAGGTCAGCAAGTTTGCCGTCAGGCACTATATGGAGCCGGCGCAGACCATAGAGCTCATAGGTGACTTCTTTCATCTGACGTACGTGCGCAACGTGGGCGCCGCGTTCGGCCTGCTCCCCGGGCAGAAGCTGCTGTTCGCCGGAACCTCGGTGCTGGTCGTCGCGGGAATCCTCATCTACTGGATCATCGTCCGGCCCAAAGACATGCTCTCTGTCTTGTCGCTCGGGCTGGTGACTGCCGGGGCCATCGGTAACCTCATAGATCGGATCATGATCGGTAGAGTGACTGACTTCCTGGACTTCTTTGGAAATCACTTTCCCGTCTTCAACGTGGCTGACAGCGCGGTGATCATCGGCGTGGGAATACTGTTGTTCCGAATCATGTTCTGGCCTGAGGATGCCTCAGATTCGGAGAATGTGGCTCCGCCAGAGGAGCCTGCTGAATCCGAGGAGGTCGCTGCGACCTCGAGCGAGGTGCCCCAGTGAGCGATCGTTTCTTTGAGCATCGTGTCACGGCCGAGGAGAGCGGGGTTCGTCTCGACAAGCTTCTGTCCACGCATGATTTCATGCCATCCCGGTCCGCTGCTGCGCGTCTGATCGACGACGGTTTCGTGCGCGTCGACGGTGATGTCGTCAATAAGAAACATCTGCCGGCGGAGGGTGCGTTCATCACCGTTGAGATGCCAAAACGCGATCACGGTGATCTCGAGCCAGAGCATATACCGCTGGATATCCGCTATGAGGACCAGTACATGATCGTGCTGTCCAAGCAGGCCGATCTCGTGGTGCACCCCGCCCACGGTCATCTGACCGGAACGCTTGTTCACGCTCTGTTGGCTCACAGTCAGGAACTGGGCACTATGCAAGGCGATGACAGGCCCGGCATTGTTCATCGGCTGGACAAGGACACGACCGGCCTCATGATGGCTGCCAAGACCGATCATGCGCAGGCGGCACTTTCCGAGGCGATCAAGATCCGCTCGATCGATCGTCGGTACATCACACTCGTGCACGGCTACATCACTCCCGACACCGGCCTCATCGATGCTCCGATCGCCCGGGATCCTCGACACAGGCTGAGGATGGGAGTGGTGGAGCATCCCAAGTCCAAGCAGGCGGTCACCACGTTCCGCGTCCTGGAGAGGTTCATGGCCGGTCCCCATGACGATGGATACACGTTGGTGGAGTGCAAGCTCTACACGGGGCGTACCCACCAGATCCGTGTGCACATGGCGTACATCAATCATCCGGTCGTGGGCGATCAGCTCTATGGCGCCTGCAAGGTCAAGGCTGACATGGGCCTTGAACGGCAGTTTCTGCATGCGTACCGAATCAAACTCGATCACCCGATCACCGGCAAGGAGATCGCTCTGCTTGACTGGCTGCCCGAGGACCTCGCCACGAGACTGGACTCTCTGGCTGAGTCATCGATGGGCCGTACAGAAGCAGGCGACGAGGTCTTCGCGGAGATCGCTGCGTACTAGGGCGTTCTCAGCGCCGCCTTCGCGTCGAACTCGGTCTCATGGGATACCGCGACCACTCCACCGAGTACGATGATCCGGCCGAATCGGCCATGACTGCTGTCGAGCCATGCCTTGGCGTCCCCTGTGACCTCATCCATCAGGATCACGGGCGATCTCGATACGGACAGGTGAACGCCGGCGGCCAATGCGTCGGGGAAGCTGCGCCCGGTCGCCAAGCCGAGTCCGTCGCCGGTCAGCACGCCTTCATTCCACGCCCAGTCTGCAATCGCGCGCGAGGTGGTGTAGCGCGTGTCTCCGTGGACTCGCACTGCATTGGGCAGGGCAGATGCGACAGACTGCGAGATAGCAGCGATGCCACCCAGTACCACCGTGTTACTGATGCCGAGTGCGGTGATGGCAGCGGAGGTCTCAGAGGGAAGCGACTGCGTTCTCGTGAGCAATATCGGCCAACCTGCGGCTGAAGCGACAGGGGAGCCGGACAGTGCGTCGGGATAGTTCTCACCAGAAGAGATGATCGCCCGGTTCGAGGGGATCGATCCGCCCAAGCGTACCCGGAGTTCGAGGGCGACCAAGCGCGATGTGTCGTACCGGTTCGAACCGCCCAGCCGACGGATGGTGGCAGTGGGCAATAGCCGGGAGATATCGTTCGCGACTTCATCGCTCACTGCGCTGGTTCCACCGATTATGAGGATCTCACTCGGGCGCAACCGCATGATCTCGTCGCGTGATTCCACCGGTAGTGAAGCTGAGCGAGTGAGCAGCAGTGGGCCGGAGACCGCGGCGGCGAGAGGCCCGGCAGATAGCGCATCGGGCCAGTTCTCTCCCGAAGCGATGAGAACAGTCGAGGTCGGTTCCGGATGTGAGGCGAGGCTTACCTGGGCGGCTGTGGCATAGCGATTCGCGCCCTGAAGTCGGGTGCCTGCCAGTGCGTCGAGACCCGTAGAAGGTGAGATGGTCATCGTGGCGGGTTCCGTGGCCGCCCAGCGATCGTCGGAGAACGCTTCGACGAATACGGTGTGCGGTCCGTCGGCGGGCAGAGGGAGTCGGCCAGAGGTGGAGTTGGTGAGATACGCCGAGCCGCCCTCGACGCCGTAGCGGTAGAAGACATCCCTTCCCGGAGCGGTGCTCCAGGACAGCGTGGTCTCGAATCCGTTGAGAGGTGTCGCTGAGATCGAGAGGGCGGGCTGCTCGGGGATGCTCGCGACGAGCGCCTGATATGCAGCCCACGCATCGACGCGCCCCGCTCCGTACTCATCATCATCGCCATCGCCAAGTCCCAGCGGATAGTCGACGGCTGAATCCTTGAGGAGCGCATGCATCTCAGCGGGAGTCACGTCGGGGACGCATGACAGGAGGAAAGCCGCTGCCCCGGAGACCAAAGGCGTTGAGAAGGAGGTACCCTCGAACAGCTTGCCATCTGCCTGACTCGCGGTTATCTCAATTCCGTACGGATCGTACGCACCCCAGACTCCCTCGCCTATGGCGACCACATCGAGTTCAGGCCCGATATTGGAGAACCATGAGCGCGTGCCGGTGCGCGAGATCGAACCCACGGCGAGAGCTCCGTCTGCTGCAGCCGGATAGAGAACGGGACCGCCGCTTTGGTTACCCGCAGCGGCCACAACGAGCGCGCCCTGTGAGGTGCAGTAGTCGACCGTGTCGTTCCAGAGGTCGACGAGACTCGCGTCCCCGCCCGTGCTGGCACCGAGAGAGACGTTGATGACGCGTGCACCGCGATCGGCGGCGTCCATCATCGCTTCCATGGTGTCGATGTCCTCGCCAAGACCGTCTCGGGGGACCGTTTTGTACACCAGCACGGTGTTCTTGGAGCCGTACATGGTGCCGACGAGCCCGTAACCGTTGTCTCCGGATGCGCGCATCATGGACGCGACGAGCGTTCCATGTCGGCTGGCGTAGTCATCCGATGGATCGTTGTCGTTGTTGCAGTAATCCCACACTCCCACGTACTCACCGGTGTGTTCGCGAAGCGTGGCGTTCACCCCGGTGTCGATCACCGCGACCGTCACGCCGGCACGGTGGGGATTGAGCGTGTGGTCGGACCCGTTGAGTGCCGCTTCCCACACCCTTTCCATGTCGATCGAGTGAGAGTACGTGGTCGATGGTCCTAGATACTCGGCCTGAGCGTTGGAGCCGTAGTACGCCGGGTCGTTGGGAGGAACGTTCTCCTGGACCGACATGCCGCCACTGACGGCCGCGATCCTGACGCCGGGAATGGTGGAGAAGGTATCAGTCAGCGCCGACCGATCTTGCGTTTCATCGACACGCACGAGCAGTGTGTTGTAGCGCCGGAGAGCGATGCTGTCCGCAGCGTATCCGAGGGTTTCCAGTTGTTCGAAGGCTTGAACGGGTATCTCGTCGCCCTCGAAACGCAGAAT
>Ga0209121_10000503_pt1 | contig 41427 bp, 33 predicted proteins | sample Cruoilmetagenom3_FD_187292 | JGI IMG/M metagenome (GOLD analysis project Ga0209121, IMG submission 187292) | Oil polluted marine microbial communities from Coal Oil Point, Santa Barbara, California, USA - Sample 3 (SPAdes) (version 2) | ecosystem: Environmental > Aquatic > Marine > Oil seeps ... | reverse complement strand
CGATGAATGTGGAAGAAGTCTCTTCCATCGTGGTGGACACGGCTTTCCATCTTCATCGGGAATGACGGTCGTCTTTACGACATTACTTAGATGACAGGATACTAGGGCCAGTTCGCATACGGCTCGTTGAGGGTTCCCGACAGGGTTGTAGCGGTGGTTCCCATAAATCTCCATATCTCCGTAGACATACCAACGCCGCCATCGAGTGCATCCTCATCATCTCACCTTGCCTCTGGCCAGCGACGCCAAGACCCCCGCCGCGCAGAGCACCACGAATATGGAGAATATCGCCCTGGCGCTCCTCAGGAACTGGAGATGATACTCGGGCGTGATCTGGACCCTTCCTACGATCAGCGCCAGGGCGGTCATGGCGATGGCCATGCTCATCATCATCCCCAAGGAGCGCATGGTTCCCACCATGCCCGAGGCCACCCCGTAATACCTCTTATCCACGGAGCTCATGATGGCGTTGGTGTTGGGCGAGGAGAATAAGGCGAATCCCAGACCCAGGAGGACCAAGACGGAGATTATGTAGATCAGCTTTGTATCCTCGTTTAGAGAAACCAGGAGCGACAGCCCCACAACAGTTATCGCCATCCCGGCGGAGGCCACTATCCGGGGCTCTATCCTGTCCGAAAGCTTTCCCGCACCAGGTGAGAAGATGGCCTGCACCACGGGCTGGGCCACCAGCACCAGACCTGCGCTCCTGGGGTCGAGGTCTTTGATGTACTGCAGGTACAGACTCAGGATGAAGACCACCGCGAAAGTGGCGCCATAGCTTATCAGAGCCGCCAGGTTGGACATGGCGAACGCCCGGTTTTCCCGGAAGAGACCGACGTCCAGGATGGGACTATCCGACTTCATCTCCCAGCGGAGGAAGACCACGAGCCCCAGGATGCCGAGAAAGACGAACCACATGCCTGCAGGGGACGGTAAAATGGTGAACCCGTACATCACAGAGAAGAGCACGAAGGCGTAGATGATAGACCCCACCCAGTCGAACTTCTCGCCAGCTGCTTCGACCCACTCTCCTTTTAGCTTCCAGATTATGAGAGCGATCACTCCCACACCCAGGGGCACGCTCGCCAGGAAGATGCTCCTCCAGCCCAGATACTGGGTCAGAACCCCACCCAGAAAAGGGCCCAACGATAGACCCACATAGACCGCGGTTACGTTAATCCCCAGGGCTTGCCCTCTCTCCCCCGGAGGGAAGACCGAGGTGAGCAGGGCAACCCCTGTGCCGAAGATCATGGCGCTGCCTATCCCATGAAAAAACCGGAAGGTTATCAGCATCATCGAGGTGTACGGGAAGGCGGAGAGGAAGGAGAAGACGGTAAACACCACCATCCCCCAGACGAAGAACTTCTTCCGCCCGTAGATGTCCGCCGCCCTCCCCAGGGGAACCATGAAGATGGCGAGGGCGAGGAGATAGGCGGTAGCCACCCAGCCCAAGAGAACCGCGTCCATGGAGAACTCCTCTCCTATGGCGGGAAGGGCGATGTTGATGGACGAGTTCATAAATGCAGGAAGGAAAGAGGCCATTGTGGCGACGAACAGCACGCAGTTTTTGCTCTTGGCTTCGCCCATGATTATCTGGAGAACGCGCCGTCGCTATTTACTCTCTATCCTATGGAAATGCCCCTGCTCAAGTAAACGTTAGCTTACGCTAGAAGATACTTCGTGGCAACGAGGTTGAAATACCTGGTCGTTCTACCGATCTATCGGAGTCTATCCCTTTGCATCCCTGGATATACGAGCACTACGTGGAGCCGATCCTCCTCGATACCGGTTACAACCCGGTGAATACACTGACCTGGGCGTTGATCCTGGGTCTGATGATAGCCATCATCATCAGGCTCTTCCGGCGGATGGACCTCGAGCTGGACGAAAGCCTGGTGATTCACACCATACCCTACATCCTGGCAGGATCAAGCCTCCGGGTGATCGAGGATGCGGGACTGGTGGCGCCATCCGCCAGTTATCTGCTCATAACCCCTCTCATCTATTTCCTTGTATCTCTGGTGACCTTGACCTCGCTCTTCCTCACCAGGAGCGCCTTCGGCAGCCGGTGGATGAGGGTCTACGCCCTTATAGGTCTAGCCTGGACCACGATCAACCTTGCGATCTTGGCCACACTCGGCGCGGAGAGGCTCTGGGCTCTGGTGGTCATACTGGGCCTGGGGTCGGCGTTCACGGGAGCGCTTTGGGCGCTCAGATCGCCCCTTAAGCTCAAGTTTCTGGAGACGAGACAGAACATGTTGATACTCTTTTCTCATCTCTGGGACGCCAGCTCCACCTACATCGGCATCGACCTTCTCGGATATCACGAGAAACACGTGATACCCGATCTCCTCATCAGGATCACCGGCACCGCTTTTGTGATGTACCCTCTCAAACTGGTCATCCTGCTACCGGTGCTCGGCCTGATCGATGACGTCCTCCGAGACGACCCCCAGCTGAAGAACTTGACCAAGCTGACCCTGCTCGTTCTCGGCCTGGCCCCTGCTCTGAGAAATACCATCCGGCTGGTTCTGGGGGTATGACAAAGATAAGATGAGGTCTGCCGAGAATCAAATCAGCCGCGGACCTTGCGGACCTCCAGCTTCTCTCCCTGGTCCAGCCTTCGCAGTATCTGTCTGGCCATATCCGAAGACTTGGCCATCCTGATATCGCCTCTCCTGCCCACGGTCGCTGTGAAGACCATCTCGTTGCCTACGTACACCTCCAGGGCCTCCCCGGCCAGCTCGTCCCCGATCCAGATTATGAGGTGGCGGGCGGTCTCTTCAAACTCCGGAGAGAATGCAGGACCGCTCTCCATGGACTGAACGTCTATGTGCATCCCCAGCGACTTCTCGATCTTCTCGATGTTCTTTCCCGCCTTGCCGATCACCTTGGCGGCCTCCCCTTCCGGAACCCACACCCGTACGCTGGAATCGCTGAGCATCTCCACCTCGAAAGGCCCTTTCAGATGTCGAGACATCTCTCTCTCGATCTGGCGGGAAGCCAGATCCCATGAGGCAGGCTTCCTGCTGCCGCCCTTGGCAACAGGCATGACCACTATCTCGTTGCCATAGGTGTACATCTCGTACTCCACCTCGCCCGACTCGAAGTTTTTCACCACGATCACCGGCCTGGCCAAATCGGCCTCGATCATGCCCGTAGGTACCTTAACCACGAACTCCACGTCCAGAACCCCGGTGACCTGGCCTTTCTCCACGAAGACCACGGTGTCCACGACCTGGGGGATCATGCCCAGGTCGACCCTCCTGATGAACCTCTGGAGGGCGTCGATGGCCTTGTTGGCGTGGACTACGCCGATCATGCCCACCCCGGCCAGCCTCATATCGACGAATACCTCGAAGTCTTTGGTCTTCCTCACCTCGTCGTAGATGGTGTAGTCGGGACGGACCAGGAGCAGGATGTCTGCCGAGGCCTCCATGCTCCCCTCGAGAGGGCCGTACTGGGTGATCTCCGGAGGTACCTGGAGGTCGCGGGGTGATTCCAGGGTTTTGACCACGTAGTTGCAGTCGAGGAGGTACTTGGCCACTCCTGCGGCGAGAGTGGTCTTTCCAGAACCTGGGGGACCGGCGATCATTATGCCTCGCTGACCCTCCCTCAGACGGGCCTTCAGCTCTTCGGCATGCTTGTAATCTTCCAGATCCACTTTGACTATCGGACGGACAGCGGTTACCTCCATCCCGTCGGAGAAGGGGGGCTGGGCGATGGCTATTCTCATGGGCCCCATCTGGATCACGGTAGCCCCGGTCTTCTCTATCTCGATGTGTGCGTTGGGGTCAGCCTTGGTCCGATCGAGGATCTCCCTAACGATATCTCTGAGCTCTCGCTCCCGAAGATCCCGGCGTCCTATATTGGTCAGGTTGAACTCGCCCACCTGGCCGCGCTTTGCCATGGGTGGTGCGCCTTCCTTGAGATGTACGGATAGGGTGTCTGGGGTGAAATACTTGTCCAGGGTGAGCGGCTTGATACCGTTTCTCTGGGGCCGGATGTACTCTACATCGATCCCCATGGCCTCGGCCACCCTGGACTGTATCGAGTCACTGGTCAAGAAGAACGCGTCCATCTCCAGGGCGACGTCCCTGATCATGGCGTCGATCTCTCCACCACCGGCCAGCTTTATCTGGTCCAGGTCAGGCCTCATGCCCACGTACTCCAGCTCGATCTTGCCCGACTTGGCGAACTCCGATAGCCTGCGGAGTTCTTCCAGCCCCTTGATCCCTATCTCGCGGCCGTGGTTGGCCTGGGCCTCGAGCTCCGCTACCACGGCCTCGGGGATCACCACACGTTTGCCCAGAAACTCTCCAGACTTGATCTTGGTAGATATCCTGCCATCGATCACCACGCTCGTATCCGGTACTATACAAGATACCATCTTAATAAACATCCTTCGAAAAGTTATTTGCCATTTATCGATCTAACAAGAATTATATGTAAACTATATCCATATCTCGCGTCTCGGCAATCTTCTCTAAGATCGCGTCTACACCCAGCTGACGTCTTATCTGGCGACCGATCATCACTACCATGGTCGTCTGACCGTGGTTCTGCACCGTCACTATCTTGGCACTATGCTCGCAAAGCTCCGGATCCAGTCGCCTCAACAAGCAGATCCAGATCCCGCTCTCCACGAAATCGCCGTTGGCTTTGTGCCCGAACTCTATGGAGACGTTCTCTCCCACCCGTGGCTCAATCCGAAGCTCCACGTCGTAGCTGGCAAAAAGCTTCCTGTCGTAGAGCTTCTTGCCGGCCAAGCCCGGGCGAAGGTCTTCTTCCACCACGGCTTCGGCCATCTCTTGCAGTTCCTTCTGCACCTCGTTAGAGTATTCCATGCACTTGGCTATGGTGAAGAAGGCCTGATGGTGTAGCATCTGCTTCTTGGCATGACAGTACTCGTGAGCCTCCACGATATCCAGGTCGTCTTCTACGGGAAAGAATGAAGTCGCGTAGTTATCGCAACCCTGGCACTTAAGGTCTATCAGAGTATCTCTATCCAGGAAAGGGGCCATGCCCTCGATGAACGCCAGGAGTTCGGCCATATGATAGTTGGTGCCTTTCGGTAAGCTCTGCTCGACCGCTTTTACGGCGAAGAGCAGCTCGTTATTATCATCTTTATCATTGCTCATACGAAGCTCGAATCCTTAAGGGCCTATCCCATATTAAAACGTGCTGATGATCGCAGAGATCTCCGAAAAGGCTATATCCAGTCATAGCCACAGACGGCGAGAGGAGGTCTGCGGTTGAAAGAGATTCGATTACACGGTCGGGGCGGTCAAGGAGCGGTTACCGCCGCCGAACTGATAGCTATCGCGGCGTTTGAAGATAAGAAGTTCTCTCAGGCCTTTCCCGCATTTGGTGTAGAGCGACGTGGTGCTCCGGTCATGGCATTTGCCCGGATTGCAGACCAACCAATCAGGGTCAGGAGCCAGATATACGAGCCTGATTATATCATAGTCCAGGATGTGACTCTCCTGGAAGTGGTCGATGTGGCCGGCGGTCTAAAGCCAGACGGGAAGATCATGATCAACACAGATAGACCCAAGGAGAAACTGGGCCTGGATACCGAAGCAGAGATAGTTACCATCGATGCCACCATGATCGCCCTGGAGGAGCTGGGAAGACCTATCGTCAATACCACCATGCTGGGAGCATTCTGTGGCGCTACCCGGGAGATCCGTCTGGAGAGCATGAACAAGGCGATCCTGGGTCGGTTCACAGGTGCCCTTGGAGAGAAGAACCTGAAAGCCATAGAGACCGCTTACGAGAGGGTGTCCCAATGACCAGATGTGAAGTAAGTATGGTGGTCGAGCCGGGCAGCACCCAGGTGACCAAGACCGGGGCCTGGCGGACGTTCGTACCGGTTATCGATCACGACAAGTGTATCAAGTGCAGTCTTTGCGAGATATTTTGCCCGGATAGCTGCATCCATCAGGTGGAGGGCAACTTCGTCCCCGATCTGGATTACTGCAAGGGTTGCAGTATCTGTGCCCATGAATGCCCCCGCGGGGCAATAGAGATGGTTCTGGAGGAAAAGTAATTATGATGAGAGTTGCGGAAGGTTCTTACGCCATAGCCGACGCGGTGAGATGTTGCTCACCAGATGTGGTATCGGTATATCCCATCACCCCGCAGACCCACATCGTGGAGCATCTGTCCCAATTCGTGGCAAACGGCGAACTGGACTGCGAGTACATCAATGTGGATTCGGAGTTCTCTTCGCTTTCATCGCTCATCGGCGCCAGCGCGGCAGGTGCCAGAACCTACACCTCAACCACCAGCCAGGGACTGGCGCTGATGTTCGAGGTTCTCTACAACGCCTCGGGAATGCGTCTGCCCATAGTGATGACCACGGTCAACAGGGCTCTGAGCGCACCGCTCAGCATCTGGAACGATCAACAGGACTCTTTCGGGGTCAGAGATTCCGGTTGGATCCAGCTCTATGCGGAGAACGTGCAGGAGGTCATGGACCTCACCCCGCAGCTCTACAGGATATCCGAAGACCCGGAGATCCTCACCCCATCCATGGTCTGTATGGACGGGTACATCCTCACTCACGTCTACGAGCCTGTGGAGTTCCTGGATCCGGAGCTGGTCAAGGAGATCTTGCCGCCCTTCAGTCCGGTGAACGTGCTCGATCCGGAGGATCCCAAGACCTTCGGAGCCTTCGCCGATCCCAGCTGGTTTACGGAGTTCAGGTACCTCCAGTACAAGGCCCAGGAGAGGGCCCTGGATCTGATAGGGAAAGTCGACAAGCAGTTCGAGGAGACTTTTGGCAGAGGTTATGGCGGTCTGATCGATACATATCGGACAGATGACGCCGAGATCCTGTTGGTGAGCCTGGGATCTATCGTGGGCACCATCAAGGATGCCGTGGACGAATTGAGGAAAGAAGGCATAAAGGTGGGACTGGTCAAGATAAGAAGCTACCGGCCTTTCCCGGTGGAGACGCTGAAGGAGGCTCTCAAGGACGCCAGCGTGGTCGCGGTGATCGAGAAGGATGTCTCGGTGGGGTACCAGAGCGCCCTTCTGACAGATATCAAGGGTGCATTGTACAACACGTCTATCCGGGTACCCATATCAGGGTTTGCCGCTGGTCTTGGTGGCAGGGACGTAGCCATGAAGCAGATCCGGAAGATAGTCGAGAATGCGTCCAGGGTGAAGGATGAAGGCTTAGAGTTAGAGACCGAGTTCGAGATCTTCGACGTGAATCCGGAGTGCCTTTAGGAGGATTATCAAATGCAAGAAAGTTTGTTTGCTCCTGGTCACAGGGCCTGTGCAGGATGCGGAATGCCCATAGTTATCAAGCTGGTTCTCGATGCTGCCGGACCGAATACCATCGTTGCCTCATCCACCGGCTGTCTGGAGGTCACCTCGACGCCATTTCCTGAGAGTTCCTGGAAGGTTCCCTGGATTCATTCCCTCTTCGAGAACCCTGCATCGGTGGCCTCGGGGATCGAGATCGCGTTCAAGAAGTTCGGGAGAACGGATATCAACCTCCTGGTGATCGCCGGCGACGGCAGCACCTTCGATATAGGCATCGGTTCCATCTCGGGGATGTTCGATCGGGGTCATAACATAACCTACATCTGTTACGACAACGAGGCCTACATGAACACCGGCGTCCAGAGGAGCGGGTCCACGCCCATCTACGCCAGCACGACCACCACCCCCATCGGCACCCAGAGCCCGGGCAACCTGGTAAGGAAGAAGGACATGCCCGCCATCGCGGTGGCTCATGGAGCGTCCTACGTTGCCACGGCCTCCATAGCCTATCCCGTGGACCTGAGGAGGAAGGTAAAACGGTCTCTGGAGATCAAAGGACCGGCTTATATCCAGATCAACGCCCCATGCATTACGGGATGGAGCTACGCCGATGGCGATACTATCGAGCAGGCCAAGTTGGTCGTGGAGACCTGTATCTGCCCGCTTTACGAGTATGTGGACGGTGAGCTGGTCGGCGTCAAGAAGGTGAGAAACAAGAGGCCGGTGGAGGATTACCTCAAGACCCAGGGCAGGTACAAGCACCTATTCCGCGCGGAAGGCGGTGATGTGTACATAGCCAATATCCAGGCCATAGCGGACAGGAACGCGGAGAAGTTCGGCCTCCTGGACTGAGGTTTTTTTCCATGTACGTGGGCAGGATAGTGGTTCTGGGCCGGACAAAAGGACGATCTTGGGCGGGCTACAGAGTATCTTCCCGGTCCTTTCCCAACCGCAGGACTTCTGTGGGTGACGGGTGTGTGCTGGTCGCGCCCCTCGACCTTCAGGACACGATGAAGAACCCTTACATCGCCTACAACTGTCTCCGCCTGGTAGACGACGCTGTGGTGGTGACCAACGGCACCCAGACGGAGATGATCGCGGAGAAGATCAAAGACGGGATGAAGCCGCTGGATGCTATCGCTATCAGCCTGGTAGCCTACGGGTACGAGAGGGACGAGCTGGAGACGCCCAGGATCGCGGGCGTGGTCAGAGGCGACCGGGGCTGGCTGGGGATAGCCCGGGAGAATGAGGTCCGGGTGAAGCGGTTCTCGCTGGAGGAGGACTGTGCCTTCATGGTGGCCACCTACAAGATGACCGACTTCCGGCCGGCGGATATCGCCGGAGACGGCGCGGTTCAGGTGGCCGAGGCGGCCTTCGACCTGCCCTTGGAGAGGCCGGTATGTTCTGCGGCGGCCTTCCGGTCAGGCAACTGGTACGAGATGGCGGCGTACAACCCGGAATAAGTTTTGAGGTCTGGAAATGGAGATAAATGGTGTAGAGATTGAGGACACCTTTGCGGAGGGTTTCCCCATAAAGGTGGCCAGGGTGCTGATCACGGCCGTTACCGAGCGCTGGGCTCTTGTGGCGGCCCGGGAGGCGACGGGGTTCGGCACTTCGGTAATTGGGTGCCCAGCCGAGGCGGGCATCGAGTGTGTGGTGGGCAGGGACGAGACCCCGGACGGGAGGCCGGGTGTTTACATCCAGATCTGCAACATGAACTACAAGAACCTGGAGAACTCGCTTCTTTACAGGATAGGTCAGTGCGTATTGACCGCGCCTACCACCGCGGTCTTCAACGGCCTGCCCGAGGCGGAGAAGCAGTTCGATACCGGGAAGAAGCTCAAGTTCTTCGGAGATGGGTTCCAGCAGGAGAGAGGATATTGCGATCGCGGCGTCTGCGTCATCCCGGTCATGTCCGGCGACTTCGTGGTGGAGGAGCATATCGGAGCGGTGGACGGGATCGCTGGCGGTAACTTCTATATCATGGCCCAGAACCAGGCCAGCGCCCTGATGGCGGCCGAGGCGGCGGTGGGCGCCATAGACAGGATAAGGGGTGTCATCACGCCTTTCCCCGGTGGGGTCGTCGCCAGCGGGTCCAAGGTGGGGAGCAGGTACAAGTTCCTGATGGCCTCCACCAACGAGAGGTTCTGTCCCACTCTCCGGGGGGAGGGGGTCTGCACCCTGCCGGAGGATATCAACGCCTCTTACGAGGTTGTGATCAACGGTATGGACAGGGAGGCCATCGAGGAGTCCATGCGCGCGGGGATCAAGGCCGCATGTACGGTGTCTGGCGTCGTCAAGATCTCGGCGGGGAACTTCGAGGGCAAGCTGGGGCCGCATCACTTCCATCTGCGAGAGATCCTGGGGTGAAGGCTCCGGGGTGTCGCTTCTTTTTATTGTATATAATGTATAACATTATGTACTCAGAGCAAATCCGACAGAAGGGATGATTTTTTTTTTTTTGGCTGATCTCGTTCTCCGATTTAACGCAAAGGCGCAAAGGCGCAGAGTCGCAAAGGGTGTTATTATTCTTTACATCTTTGTGTTCTTGTTCATACTATCATCTCTTTTGATTGGATTTCCTGATAATGCCGTGGCCAGGTGGGAGTGGCCCGGGCTGGGTCTGGTGGCCGGTCAACCACACGCCAACATTCAGTGCGGCGATTGTATAGGAGGGTTTCGGAGGGCAGGGCGCGATTATATGGGCGATGACGACTGGCGGATTACTTAAGATTAAATGCTACTATATACCACAAAGTTCATATCAAATAACGTAGAACGGTTATATTGAAGGTGGTATAGTATGTCGGAAAAGAGAATCCCGAAAAAGAAGCTGGTGATCTCGGACGCGGCCGTATCTTTCGTGGCCCGAGGGGGTCGCATCTTCGGTAGGCAAGTGATCGACGCCGATCCGGGTATAGTGGACGGGGAAGAAGTCCTGGTAGTCGACAAGAATAATCGCATCATAACCACGGTCCGGGCCATGCTCTGAGGAGCAACCTTGGCGCCTTCTATTTTTATTCTATTACAATATTCAATTGCCGCGCAACAGGGCTATTGGCTTTGCCCTCGAGCAGCCGAATAGGGCTCGCGTTTCATCCTTCTGAAGAGGCCGTCCTACAATTCCAGCAGAAAATTATCCATCTCACGGAGAATTGCGTCTTCGCGTGCCCCCCTACTTTCTGACTCACGCGAAGACGCGAAGACGCGAAGTCCATCGTCGAAATGCATGCCATTGAAGGCAAAGGCAACAAACACTTGACGTTCCACCCACAACCCGCGCTCTTCAAGCATACGCGCAAGGACAGCCTCTGAAGGTTGAACAAGATGGTCTGAGGAGTATGCGAAGGCGGCGAGACGATATCCATGAACGTGGGCGCCCTGAGCAGATGGCGCCGCGGTCCGGATTTGGTGTGGGTTCGCAGGGGTGGGCAGGTCTGCGCTCCCCGCCGTCGATGTAGCCTTGTTCGGTTTTGTGTGCGCCGGGCAGGACCAGGCGACAATACTGAACAGAGATCTGAACGTTCGATCAGTGTCATTTCGAATGGAGATAGCGCCGGGTAGATCTCGCTACTTGCAGATATCTGACCGCCGATTATCGTGGTGGCTCTCATCCGATCTGCTGATCATAAGAAATATGTTCCCCGTAAATGAGAGACGAACCTCTTTCGTCTTGCCTTTCTGAACGATATTCACCGATCTGAGATCGACTAGCCTACCGATATGTCTTGATATGGTACTTTCGGACAGGTTCAGTCTCTTTGCGATATCCGTTATCGTGGTAGGTTGGTTTTCATGCACATCTTCCAGAATTGTATTTGATTTTTCGTCGAGTTTGTGCACTATCCTGGGCAGCGCAATCTCGGTCATCGCCCGGTCGATGTCGCTGTAATTTGTGGTTTTGTAGATTTTCTGAGATTGGGAAATGCATGCTATCGTAAAAGCTAGAAAAATCTCCCTGGGACCGCCGGATATGTTGGCTATGATTTCGCCTTCTGTATTCTTTATCAGACCGATCAGGGAGAGTACCGTACCTTCAAAATCCTGATGATCAACACGATGGATATCGACTTTTATGGTGCTATCTATCTGCCGGGACAGGTCCCGGACGGCCTGTGTGGTGGTCTCACCTCTTTTATCGTGCTCATCTTTCGGTCTAATCAGGACCATCCGGTCGTTGCCTTCTATCCCATATTTTACTATCAGGGATAGTATTTGTGAGGTGTCGAAGCCTGATAGAGAGATGTAAGTCTTCATCATGTACCCTCAAGTTGCACCAGAAAAGGCTCTTCGACATGGTTCTTTTTGTCAAGCTTGATGTGTTCCGGTGCGGATTTCATGATGTGTCCCCCTCGTCTGTGTGCAGTGATTCCATTTCGTGCTGCAGTTCGGCAATCAGCGTCTGCTCGTCGGGAAGCTCCAGTCTATACCTGCTTGCGAAGATATGCTGTTTTCTCTCTCCGAGCACGTAGCGCACCACCGCGTCGTTTTTCTCAGCACACAGCAATAATCCGACGGTGGGGTTATCATCTGTCCCGCAGACCTCACGGTCGAAATAATTCACATACATCTGCATCTGTCCGAGATCGCCATGGGTCAATTTGGCGGTCTTCAGATCAATGATAACGTAGCACTTCAGTCGGACATGGTAGAACACCGGGTCTGCGTAGAAATGGTCCCCCTCCAGTGTCAGCCGTTGCTGTCGCCCGATGAATGCGAAGCCTGCGCCCAATTCCAGCAAAAAGTCCTGAAGCCTGGAGATCAATGCAGCCTCCAGGTCATTCTCGTTCAGTCGCCGGGATTCGGGGAGGTCCAGGAATTCCAGCACGTACGGGTCTTTGATAACATCCAGCGGCTTGACCTCAACTGACGTCCAATTCGCCTCCTGCAACATCCCGGCTTTGTCCCGACTCTTCAGCAGACGCTCATAGTAGAACGAGTGAATCTGCCGTTCCAGTTGCCGCTTTGTCCAACAATTACTGGCGGCTTCGATCTCATAGAAATCACGGGCATCCGGGTTCTCCACTCGCATCAGGGCGCGGTAATGTGACCAACCGAGGTTCGGATGAAAGTTTTTTGGGGACCCGTCCTCTTCTCTTTGCCTTTTTCCAGTGATGGCTAATTCGTCACCCACTGGGTAGCGTTTTTGATCTGATGTCAATTCGCTACCCGTCGGGTAGTGAATTTCGGGCATGCGATTCTGAAATGTCATATAAAATTGCCTGAAATTCCGAAGATTGGGAACAGAAAACCCCTTCCCGTAGCGTTCTGTAAGCCGACGGGACAACTCCTCGATCAAGCGTTTGCCGTAGGCAGCCCTGACTTCGCCCTGCTGCTCCTCCTCAACGATCTCCCTGCCGATCAGCCAGTAAGCAGCCACCATCTGCGCATTGACCGTGCGCACCACATTGGACCGCGCCTGCTCCAGAATAGAAACCACGCGCTGGAACAATGGTGATTGATCCTGTTTCTGTATGTCGTTCACGTCAGCACTCCTGTTCGTGTTTTCTCCTTCGCATTGTGGAACAGCAGCATATTTTCCACGTGTCTGCGCTCGTCTATTGGTCTAATCAGGACCATCCGGTCGTTGCCTTCTATCCCATATTTTACTATCAGGGATAGTATTTGTGAGGTGTCAAAGCCTGATAGAGAGATGTAAGTCTTCATCATGTACACTATCAATACTATTGCATAAAACCTTTTTCCATGCAAAATATAAACTTGATCGATGACTAATTGCAAGATAATGAAACTATTGCGTTAATCGACAGATTTATACCTGATGAGGTAATGTCAAAGATCATATATGCCGCAAATACAATGTCACAAATACTCGGAAAATTCGTCCTCTCCGACCTTCGCCAGCTTCAATAGACCCTTCAGCGTGCCCAACTTTAATTCTTTGTGCATTGGCACCACGGTCCCGACCTTTCCCTCTGAGGACATCTTTGAAAGTCTGACGTGGCTTCCACTATGGCCTGCAATCTCGAAACCGAATTTGTTACAGAGGATCTTGACCGTCTTCTCGCCGGAGATATTCCTAAGCTTTGACAACCGAAGCCACCTCAAAGGTGGTTATGAAGGACCTCTTCATATCGTCCAAGGGAAACTCTTCCAGATAGAGTTCTGTTGCTTCTTTGAGATTGTCGACGGCCTCCTCTAGGGTCTCGCCTTGGCTGACCGTCCCCACTTCTGGACATTGAGCCACGTACATGCTTTCCTCTTTATGCACCACCGCAGTTAATGTCCACATAGCAAGTCACCTATCCAGAGTATTCGTTCCTGCTATAAACTCCTGCTGTAAACTCGATAGGATATCCTTCGGGTGCTTGCGGCGGCGTTCTCACGAGATCCTTCCCCCCATACGCGCCCGCAGCGATAGAATACCAGATCTTCCGATGCCATGCCACCTTTGCCCACCAGACACCCAAAGATCCCGTGGCGTGTCTCGGGCAGGGCGCGTCTTCGCCGATCCCCCCAGTCGGTCAAGACCTCGGACCCGCAGCCCAGGCGCCGGGATGCCACATACGAGAGCGGGCGAAGACCGAGCTCCCCGGTCGGCCAAGACCCATCCTCGCTAGTCCAGGCGCCCGGAGTACGACGACTCGACGGCCACCCTGTGGCTCCTTTTGGCGCGGATCGATGAGGCCGACCGGCTGATAGACGATATCGTCTACCTTATTCACGCGAAGGCGCGAAGGGACTAGAAGACCCGGCCGGCTGATAGACGATGTCGTCTACCTTATTCACGCGAAGACGCGAAGGCGCGAAGGGACTAGAAGACCTGACCGGCTGATAGACGATGCCGTCTACAGACTCTACGGCCTTATTGACGACGATATCGCCATGGTGGACGAGGCCGCGGGGTGAGGGCTGCGGGACCTTGGCCCGCCCGGGGGAGTCGTCATCGATCCGCCTATAACCTGGCTGCCATCTCCCGGCGCCAGCCTGGGCCTGCCGTCGCTGGCTTGCCGGATACCTACGCCGATCCAGGCGGCCGGGTCGATCTCCACGGTGGACGAGGTCGCAGGCTGAGGGCCGCGGGACCTTGAGCCCAGCCGGGGTAGTCGTCATCGATCCGCCTACGACCTGGCCGCCATCCCCGTACGGATACACGAAACTATGGTGTGGTTGAGAGTCCGATGGAACCTGCTCAATATCGTGCGGAAGTCTTGGATAGGATCTCACATAAACAGTGCCAATAGTCAGTGTCACAAGCCAAACAATGCTGATTTACCACAACTTATTGAGCATGTTCGTCTGATGGGGCATAGAATATCACTCTAAGGCGTAGTAATTTCCTATATTGGACTTGAAGTCTGAATAAATATTTACAGATTTTTTTGACTCTAAACCGAAACGCTTAAATTTTAATAAATACTTCGAATGTTGAGGTTGTGATAAATAAAATGCAGTTAGTGATCAATACGTATGGATCGTATTTGAGAAAAAGTGGGAATTGTTTTTTGATAAAGAAGGATAATAAAAGCTTTGAGGTGGCAGTAAATAAAGTCAACAGTGTCTTAATTACGACGGCCGCATACATCACGACAGATGCCATTAAGCTGGCAGTAGACAACAATATAGACATCGTTTTTCTCGATGCCCATGGGGATCCTTATGGGAGGGTATGGCATCCAAAGCTGGGAAGCACAACTCTGATTCGGAGAAGGCAACTGGAGATATATGATAGTTCAGAAGGACTGAACTTGGCTAAAAATTGGGGCCTAAAGAAACTTGATAATCAGATTGCGTTACTAAAAAGATTGAAGAAGACTAGAAAGGAGAAAAAAGACGAGCTGGAGAGATACATCGAAGAGATTGAGCACTCCCGAGAGCAGATGAAGAGGTTGCGGGGCACCATAGATGCTCGGCGGCAGGAGATGCTCGGATTAGAAGGCAGGGCGTCTAGGGCCTACTTCGGTGCCATCTCTTCCATCATGCCTGAACGGTACAGGTTCGCGGGAAGAAGTAGAAATCCCGCCAGGGACGAGTTCAACGCCCTGCTCAACTACGGATATGGCGTTCTTTACTCGCTGATGGAGAAAGGCTGCATCATAGCGGGCCTAGATCCTTACGTGGGCTTTCTGCATACTGACTCCTACAACAAGAAGTCCCTGGTCTTCGACATCATAGAGATGTTTCGGGTCTACATCGATGAAACCATCGTCTATCTTTTCACCAGGCGAATGGTAAAGGATGAACTCTTCGAGCCACTGAAGCAAGGAATGGGTCTGAGCAAGGATGGAAAGGCGGTTCTGATCGAGGCGGTGAACAAGACCATGGAAAAACCGGTTCTCTACCGAGGCCGCAATGTGAAGACCAGGAACACCATCCAGATGGAGTGCCACAGGATTGCCAACGGGCTCATCCGGCCTGGTGCTGAGCTACCGGAGGACTTTGATCTGGACATCCTGGAGTCAGAAGACGAAGAACAGAAGGTAAATCGAGGTTGTTGATGTTGGTATGGACGATTTACGATATATCTGATGATAGAATTCGCAGCCGAGTGGCGAAGATCTGCAAGAACTACGGCCTTTTCCGGGTCCAGAAGAGCGCATTTTTGGGAGACCTTAACCGGAACGAGTCCGACTCATTGGCCCTGGAGTGCGAGGCGATCGTTGAAGAGTCCGACTTGGTCTATGTCTTTCCCATGTGCGAGGACTGCTTCGACAAGATTAAGCTGATCGGTGTGGGTTTCGATCGCGAGCTGGTGAGCGGCATGACCATTACCAAGATATTCTGAGGAGAGAATGGGAATAGAAGCCGAGATTTCGCCGCCTGAGCAGGAGATTTTCATCACGGTCTCCGATGCCATGGAGTACCTATTCTGCCCCAGGTTTGTATTCTTCATGCACTGCCTGGACGTTGCTCAGAGAGAAGAGCGGCGCTATAAAGTTTTGAAGGGCCGAGAGCTGCACAAAAGCCGCGAGAAGGTGAACCGGGATTATGTGAGAAAGAGGCTCGACTGCGTCAGAAAAGAGATAGCAGTATACCTGACTTCGCGAAAGTACCACTTAAAGGGAGAGGTAGACGAGGTGCTTTTCCTGGAGGACGGAACGGCTGCGCCCATGGACTACAAGTATGCGGAGTGGAAGGAGACAGTTTACAGGACGCACAAGTACCAGGCGGCTCTTTACGGGCTTCTCATCATGGAGCACTACGGCGTCGATGTGAAGAGAGGATTCGTATGCTACACAAGGAGTAACCATCACGTGGAGGAGATCAATTTCAGGGATAAAGATTATAAGAAGGCGCGGCAGATAGTGCGCGAGATACTGATGATAATTCAAAGGGGATACTATCCTGAAGGAACGAAGCAGAAGGCCAGGTGCGTTGACTGCACTTACAGGAATATATGTGTTTAAATTATAAATCCTACATTTCGCACACGGGACTCAGCAAAACACGCATTTTTTCCGATATGTACATTTAATTAGAATATTATCAAAATGATAGTGAATTTTTAATTTTAAGCCCAAATACGCTCGTTTTGGACGTGTTCTAGCGATTTGATTTTTGAAAAATAGAATCTTAGATCTATTGAGAAATCACGCTCATTTAGATCAAAGTCCTACTTGCGAGGGGTGGCATAAGTGAAAATCCTTGTTATAATGGAAACGAATCTAAGTTATTAGAAATATAGTTTAACATGCTATTTCTACGTTTCAATCCTTGTTTTGTTGGAACACATTGTTATGTGATGCCTTGGTTTATAAGTCTGTGGTTACACCGCGACCAATTTGGTTTAAACAAATTTTATAAAATAGATTGAAATATCGTGGTCAAAATGCCACTCAGGGGGATGATAATTGTCCTCTTACTTACCAAATAACTCTTCGGCTCGAAAGGTTTATATACACGCTATATCTACTAAAACATGGACGTGCCCTCATAAGCCAAAATCGGTTATTTGCGGCGGTGGCAGAGTGGCCCAATGCAATAGCCTTAAGAACTGTCGATCCGGGGGGATCACATGGGTTCGAATCCCATCCGCCGCGTCATATCACCTATTGCCTGATGGAAAGGGTAATTCAGTGGCAATAATAAGCGAGCGCCATCCACACCATAGACGTTCGACTCCATTTCCGTTCCTTACCCGGCAATATTACTTTTGGGTAGTAGTGCAAAAAGCATATGTATCATATCGATATAAAGGTTATGGTTGCTTCGAGTTCAGAGATGGTTAATATATTCGCGAGATATGAAGGATGATTATTGAATTACTATAAAAGTAATATTTAGGATAATAAAGTTCATTGGTGATTTGAGTGATTGAAGCTGTAAGGAAAATTGGGGAATATGTCCAAAGAACTAACGGTGGAGGAGACCTGCTCTCTACGTTTATAGAAAACCCTAACAGCAATGGAAAATACAAATTCGTATTAATTGTGGTGTTAAGCGAGAACAACGGTGAATATGTATTTGATCGCGTGGAGTTTGGGGAGTTCGATAACTATCACTACCAAAAATACCTCTACAAAAAAGGTGCGCCCAACGGCACAGATGCCACGCCTACGAGTAGGATAGCGAAGAGCCTTGAGACGACTTTCCAGAACAGGTTCCTCAAATGGTTCCAGAACTATGATAGTTACAACGTATCAAACGAGGAAAAAGAAAATCTCCGAAGGATGGGTCTAGCAATAAACTCAAACGCAGAGCAGATATTGGCGGATCTGGAAGAGAAATTCTCACTAAAAAGACCCAATGACAACGCCATCATCACTCTTGGTATTGAGACAGACGGCGAACTGAACTATCCTGACAGTCTCTCGGTTTTCAATGATATTCTGCTTCGGAAGGGAAAGGACAAGTATTTCCTCAAGAAGTCTCAGGGAACGTCGCTGGGAAAAAATGCGGTCTGCTCTGTTTGCAAGCAGAAAAAAGATGAAGTATACGGCTTCGCAATTCCCTGGACATTCCACACCTTCGACAAGCCAGGTTTCATCGCCGGAGGATTCGAGGTCTCTGAATCCTGGAAGAACACGCCTGTTTGCTTCGACTGTGCCACCCGTCTGGAGGTAGGCAAGAAGTACGTAGAGGAGAACCTCGACTTTGGATTCTACGGCTTCAGATATCTCCTTATGCCAAAGCTGGCTTTGGGCGGAGATTATGAGGAAGTCCTGAACATTCTAGGAGCCAAAGATAATAAGAGGAAGTTAAAAATAAACTGTGAAGTTAAGAATCGCATAACTTCAGACGAGAACGAGATTTTGGATTTGGTCAAAGATCAAAAGGATTTCTTTAGCAACAGTCTGATTTTTTATAAAAAAGAGCAATCATCTTACAGAATTCTGCTTCTCATCGAGGGAATTCTTCCCTCACGACTGAGGGCTCTTTTCAGTGCCAAAGAGAAGGTCGATGAGAGATTCGAGATCTACAACGACACGATATTGAGCGAGACTCAAAGGGAAAAGAATCACTTGGAGTTCAACTTCGGAGTTCTCAGGCGATTCTTCCCGAGAGAGTCCAAGAACAGAACCTTTGACAAGATGTTCCTGGAGATAGTAGATAAGATATTTGTTGGAGCGAAAATCGATTACAATTTGCTGATGGACTTTATAATGAGACGGGTGAGAGAGGCTTTCATTGAGGATTATCCTACCAATATCACCACCCTGAACGGATTCCTGCTTTTACACTATATAAACGAGCTAAATCCATTCAGAAAAACAGAGGCGGAGATGAAAAATATGAATGAACCGAGAAGCGAGGTCCTTCGCATGAAAGAGCTGGAGGGTCTTCCTTTAGAGCAACGAGTTGAGAGATTCTTCGAGGCAAACGAGGCGTTCTTCAATAGCGATGCCAAGAAAGCGACGTTTCTGGAAGGTGTGCTGGCCCAAAATCTCCTTAACATTCAGTGGATGGACAAAAAAGCTACACCCTTCCACGCAAAGCTACACGGATTGAAGATGAACGAAGCATTGATCAAGAGACTTCTTCCTGAAATTCAAAATAAGCTGGAGGAGTACGGGAAGAACTACTACCGAGATCTGGAACAGATCATAGCAAATCACTTCGTCTTGTCCGGAGTGAACTGGAAAGAGGTAGATGACGAGTTGAGTTTCTATTTTGTTCTGGGAATGAATCTGCACAAACTGTTCAAGAATGCAAGTGATGAAGAGGAAAAGATTGAAGAGGAGGCATAAAGATGGGTGAGGAAGTTAAGAAGAGGTCTGAGATTCTTTTCATCTACGACATAAGAGATGGAAATCCAAATGGTGATCCCCTGGACGAGAACAAGCCCAGGATCGACGAAGAGACAGGGATAAACCTCGTTACTGATGTGAGGCTGAAGAGGACCATTAGGGACTATCTCTACAACTTCAAAGGCCTGGAGATCTTCGTGAGGGAGATAGTCCACGATAAAGATAAGGGTTTCATCCAGGATGGAAAAATGAGGGCTGGGAACTTTAGTAACGATGCCAAAAGAATTCTCAGAGAGTGTATAGATATTCGGCTCTTCGGAGGAGTCATCCCACTGGAAAAAGACTCGATAACTTATACCGGTCCAGTTCAGTTCAAGATGGGTCGATCTCTTCACCGAGTAACCATGAAGCACATAAAAGGCACAGGAGCCTTTGCCTCGAAAGTGGATTCAAAACAGGCAACCTTCCGTGAAGAAGATATCCTGCCGTATTCGCTCATCCTCTTCTACGGCATAATAAATGAAAACGCAGCCAAGCACACCGACCTTTCCGAAGAGGACATAAAGCTCTTGCTGGAAGGCATCTGGAACGGAACCAAGAGCCTCATCTCCAGGACCAAGGCTGGGCAGGTCCCCAGGCTTCTCCTCAAGGTAAACTACAGCAAGGAGAACTATCACATCGGTGACCTGGATAAGATGGTAAAGTTGGTAACCGAGATGCACCATGAGAGCATTCGCGATACCGCAGATTTCCAGCTTGAGATAGCTGAACTAATTGGGAAACTTGCAGCAGAGAAAAGCTCAATCAAGGACATTGAGATTTGCGTGGACGATAGGATTGAGTTCAGCAAAGAAGGGATCGTTTTCCCAATAGAAGAATTGGTAAAAGCTACGGGCATAGCTATAAAACCAATAGCGTTCTGAGGTCTAAGATGCCGGAGAGAGTAATAGTATTCGACGTGTGGGGGGACTATGCTCATTTCAGGAAGAACTACTCCACAAGCTCTCCCCTTACCTATTCTTTTCCACCTCGAACGGCCCTATCAGGGCTGATCGGGGCCATAACCGGTTTGGACAAAGCAGATTATTTCAGACATTTCTTTAAAGTCGATGCCAAGATTGGCTGCAAGATCCTTGCGCCTGTGAAAAAGGTGAGAATTGGAGAGAATCTAATCGACACCAAAAGCACAGGCTCACTGAAGATGCATTTGATCAAGAACCGAACTCAGATTAGATTCGAACTCGTTAAAGATCCAAAGTACAGAATATACTTCTATCATTCTGATGAGCAATTTTATAAAAAACTTAGAAACCACCTCATCAATCATCAGTCGGTGTACACGCCTTGTCTCGGACTGAGCCAGCTCGTTTGCAACTTTGCCTTTGTTGGGGAGTACGGGATGAAGAGATCTGCGGAAGAAGTCCAGACGATAGATAGCGTTGTCCTGGGAAAATGCCTTCTGGAGACTGATTTCGAGGAGGGGAAAGAATACTTCTCAGAGGTGATGCCCTGCGAGATGGGTGAGGGGAGGGAGGTAACCGACTACAGCGAGATTCTCTTTGAGAGGAATGGAAAGGCGATTAGAGCGAAGGCCAAAGAGCTCTGGACGGTAGAGAATGGCGAGCGAATCGTATTCCTTTAAGCTGAAGTCTCATCCGGAGAAGCTTCTGGTAGATCACTTGAAAAACGTGGGATCTCTAAGCAGGCAAACAATATCTGATAAGGTCCTGAACATGGATGAGGCAGACCTTCTGAGGGATGTGGCTTACCTCATCGGCATTACCCATGATCTGGGGAAGGCCACGAGCTTCTTCCAGGAATACATTACAGAAAATGACGAGAAGAAGAAAAAGTCCCTTAAAGCCAGAGCGAATACACACCATGGTCTACTCTCCGCCTTCTTCACTTATGCCGTGATCAAAGATTATCTGAGGCAGTCGGGAAGAAAAGGAGGAATGGTAGACTACTTGCCCATCATATCTTTCCTGGCGGTTAAAAGGCATCACGGAAATCTCTTGAATGCCATGGACGAGATAAGCGAGGTAGATACAGAGAGGGAGAGGATTCTGAAGACGGCAGAAGAGCAGATAAAATCCATGGATATGGCCGAGATGAGAGAGCTCTTCTCGTTGCTCCTTTCTGGAGAGATGGTCAGCCTAAAAGCCGATGTTGATAATATTATTAATTATATATTAAATGATGCGCCCGCGTATATTGGTAGAAAGGAGAAACGACTGATAAGAAGCATGGGCCGCAAGGGTGATATTTATCCATATTTCATAACTCAATTTCTGTATTCCGCCCTTCTGGATGCCGATAAGACCGACGCAGGGCTAGATGGCGTAAATCTTAATCGACTAGACCTAGCAGAAGACCTGGTAGATAAGTACAGAGATGCCCATCATTTCTCAACCAACCAAGAGAACATCAATAGCCTCAGAAATCAGATCTATGAAGAGGCTGTGGAGAGAATCAAGGGCTGGAACCTTGATGATAAGATTATTTCCCTGAACGTTCCCACGGGCACGGGCAAGACCCTAACCTCACTCTCCCTGGCCTTGAAGCTGAGAGAGCGACTGAACAAAGAGCGAAGCTTCACGCCCAGAATAATCTATGCATTGCCCTTCTTGAGCATAATCGATCAAAACTACGGAGTCTTCGAAGATGTTGTGGTTTCCGACGGAGATGCCGTGGATTCCAGGCTACTTCTCAAGCACCACCATCTGGCAGATGTGAAATACAAGACCGAGGATAATGAGTTCGAGGTTGACAAAAGCCTGTTGCTCTTGGAGGGTTGGAATGCAGAGATAATAGTAACCACGTTCTGGCAGTTCTTCCATACTCTCTTTTCCAACAGAAATCGGCAGCTTCGCAAGTTCAACAAGCTTGCTAACTCTATAATTATTCTGGATGAGGTTCAGTCAGTGCCCCACCAGTACTGGCAGTTGATCCACGATGCTCTGAAGCTGCTTTGCGATAAGTTCAACAGCTACGTCGTCTTAGTCACTGCAACTCAGCCACTCATCTTCGAGGAGGCAAAAGGAGAGATCAAAGAGATAGTAAAAAAGAAAGAAGAGTACTTCCGGGGCTTGAATAGAATTGAGCTCGTACCCAGAATCGAGAACGTTTTAACGTTAGAAGAATTCAAAGCCCTGCTGAAAAAAGATCTGATCAAGAAGAAAGAGAAGGATTTCCTGATTGTTCTCAACACCATAAGCTCATCCAGGGACGTTTACAACTTCGTGCAAGGCCAGGAGCTGGAGAATACGAAGCGATTTTACCTTTCCACGAATGTGGTCCCGAAGGAGAGGCTGAAGAGGATCAAGGAGATTAGGGACGCAAAGGGATCAGCAGGATCTAGAAAGGTCATCGTCAGCACTCAGCTCATTGAAGCCGGCGTAGATATCGACGCCGATATAGTTTACAGGGACTTTGCTCCTCTAGACTCCATCAATCAAGTTGCAGGTAGGTGTAACAGAAACTCGGCCAAAGAAGATAAGGGCTCAGTATCAATTTTTATTTTGAGAGATGAGCGAAAAGATTTATATAAATATATTTATGACCCATTCTTGATGAGCACGACTTTTGATATCCTGAAACCTATCAAAGGATCGATCAGAGAATCTGAATTCCTGGATCTTAATAACAGATATTTCAAAGCCGTGAAGAGAGGGATGGGCGATACGGAATCAAAAGCAAATTTAGACTTTATTGCAGGTTTATCGTTCAAGGATTTGAGCAAGAAGTTCAAGCTGATCGAGGAGGACTATCCCAAGGTGGATGTCTTTGTGGAGCTGGACGAGGAAGCTGCAAATATCTGGAGGCAATATCAAGATCTGCAATCTGAGAAGAACCACTTTGAGAGAACGAAAAAGTACCTTAAGATAAAGAAGGAGTTCAGCGAATATTTGATCTCCGCTCCTGAGAAATTTGCGCATTCCCTAGTTGTTGAAAATTCCAATATCGGCTACATCTCAATGCACGAGCTGCCCAACTACTATGATGAGGAAACAGGTTTCAAGCGCGAAAGAGCTGGAGAAGGCTCGCTGATCTTCTAATATGGTGAATTCCATGATCCTCAAAATCCTCCACCTCACCCTACACTCTGACGCGCCCATGCGCGGGGACGCAGCTAAGCTGCGCGGCTTCTTCGCCACCAGATTCAACGAATACGCCCTCCTCCACCAACATGTAACGGACAAGTTGATATACAGATATCCTCTCATCCAGTACAAGATGCTTCAGGGCAGCCCCCTCGTCCTGGGGATCAACGAGGGCGCGGAGGTCCTAAAGGAAATCTACGATAAATTCGATGAGATAAAACTGGGCGAGAGAAGCTACTCTATCGTGGAGCGCGGGGTGATCCTGAAGAGTGAGGAGTTCGGCTGCTGCCCGGAGATTCACAGCTACAGGTTCGCCACTCCCTGGCTGGCCCTGAATCAGAGGAACTACCCGATATATTTAGATGCTCCCTGGCGGGAAAGGAAAGATCTGCTGCGCAGAATACTGGTGGGCAACATCCTTTCGTCTTCCAAAGGGTTGGGGTACGTGGCCAAGGAGCACATCCGGCTGGAGGTGGGAAGGATGCAGGATGAGATTTGCCTGCTAAAAGGAGCAAAGGTGACGGGAATTCGAGGTGAGTTCACAACAGACTTTGCGATACCGGAATCGATGGGGCTGGGGAAGTCTGTCTCCAGAGGTTTTGGAGCGGTTACGAGGCTGAAGTAGAGATACTGTAACTTGCTAGGGAGACCTTGTGGGAATGAATTTATATGAGGTTCAATAAGTTCTATACATGCCTGAAGGAGGGCGAGAAACGACCGGTTTGATACGGAGAAACGGGAAAAAGGGCGAAAATTCGGCGCTGTTCGAGAGCAAGTTCCACGAAAACAAGGATTGAAACACTTATACCGATATTTTCGATAACTCGCGAACCGCGTTCGAGAGCAAGTTCCACGAAAACAAGGATTGAAACATGTATTAAAATGTAAGCCAAACGACAATAGATCGTTCGAGAGCAAGTTCCACGAAAACAAGGATTGAAACTTTTCTTCCATGTTTGCCCTTCCTCCTACTCCTCACCGTTCGAGAGCAAGTTCCACGAAAACAAGGATTGAAACTAGAACGCTTGCTTCCAGGCGTTCAAAATATCTCCGTTCGAGAGCAAGTTCCACGAAAACAAGGATTGAAACAAGACACGACGACAGCAGCGTATACGCCCCCCAAGTTCGAGAGCAAGTTCCACGAAAACAAGGATTGAAACCAGAGTACCTTCGACGTGGCGAAGTGCCTCATATCGTTCGAGAGCAAGTTCCACGAAAACAAGGATTGAAACTTCATGGTAGGACACCGCTTAGGATCCATGATGTTGTTCGAGAGCAAGTTCCACGAAAACAAGGATTGAAACAAATAGTGACACGCCAGATGCTGCCACTCGCCGATGTTCGAGAGCAAGTTCCACGAAAACAAGGATTGAAACAAAAATCTCTCCAAACGACCGAAGAGGCGGCCGACGTTCGAGAGCAAGTTCCACGAAAACAAGGATTGAAACTCCAAATCAGACATTTGCCAACCTGGTGTTTACTGTTCGAGAGCAAGTTCCACGAAAACAAGGATTGAAACAGATCGGGGTGCCATTCGTCGTATACAGCACCTCCATGTTCGAGAGCAAGTTCCACGAAAACAAGGATTGAAACTAAAGTGCACCGCGATATGCAGACCGGACTTCTTTCGTTCGAGAGCAAGTTCCACGAAAACAAGGATTGAAACTCTACAAGAAGCCATCTTCCCCAAAGTACTTCCCCGGGTTCGAGAGCAAGTTCCACGAAAACAAGGATTGAAACTACCCGCCAATCGCAAAAGAAGGGGTGGTCACCTCGTTCGAGAGCAAGTTCCACGAAAACAAGGATTGAAACTCTTCCAATTCTTCTTTGTTCATTCAGTCTCCTCCTGTTCGAGAGCAAGTTCCACGAAAACAAGGATTGAAACATGATGGTATGGAGTCGATGTGGTCGCATTCCCGGCGTTCGAGAGCAAGTTCCACGAAAACAAGGATTGAAACTATCAATATCACCGGTCTCGAATCGGTCCCGAAGAGTTCGAGAGCAAGTTCCACGAAAACAAGGATTGAAACCTCAACACATGAGATATAGACATTCCGCATCTGTCTTGTTCGAGAGCAAGTTCCACGAAAACAAGGATTGAAACTTGAATTGGTTGCTTCAGATCGTGTAACGATCGATGGTTCGAGAGCAAGTTCCACGAAAACAAGGATTGAAACTCATAATGTGGCCCACTGCTGGGAGACTGCATGTTTGTTCGAGAGCAAGTTCCACGAAAACAAGGATTGAAACTCAGCTTCAGCTTTACGTTTCGCTGCGAGGTCTGCAAGGTTCGAGAGCAAGTTCCACGAAAACAAGGATTGAAACTTGTTTCCTTACCTCGCCCGGTGAACAGAAACGGGTTCGAGAGCAAGTTCCACGAAAACAAGGATTGAAACGTTACCACGACTGTCCATTTCGCAGGATCTAGCGGGGTTCGAGAGCAAGTTCCACGAAAACAAGGATTGAAACTAAACCAATCAGGCCGAGCAGGCTATCTTATTATCGTTCGAGAGCAAGTTCCACGAAAACAAGGATTGAAACAATGCGTTTACGCTACCAGCAACAACAGCACCAATGTTCGAGAGCAAGTTCCACGAAAACAAGGATTGAAACAAAAGTTTCTGGAACTGCTCATAACTGCCTTCGCGTTCGAGAGCAAGTTCCACGAAAACAAGGATTGAAACTCTGTAGTAACATCTGTTGTAAAGTCGTGGGTATGGGTTCGAGAGCAAGTTCCACGAAAACAAGGATTGAAACCGAACGAAAAGCAACAAAACACGAAAATCGAAAAATGTTCGAGAGCAAGTTCCACGAAAACAAGGATTGAAACAAGATGAAATCACGGTACTAGAAGATGAGGATCTTGTTCGAGAGCAAGTTCCACGAAAACAAGGATTGAAACTCTGTTATTCTTATTTGTCCTTCATAAACTTTCTCTTGTTCGAGAGCAAGTTCCACGAAAACAAGGATTGAAACCCGCGAAGTAAGCTCGAAGGTCGCGACCACATGCAGTTCGAGAGCAAGTTCCACGAAAACAAGGATTGAAACACCAAAGCCCATTGAACAAAAGAAAGCGACCCGGACAGTTCGAGAGCAAGTTCCACGAAAACAAGGATTGAAACTCCGAGGCCCGAGGCAGATCCCGAGAACAAAGTTCTCGGTTCGAGAGCAAGTTCCACGAAAACAAGGATTGAAACACGTCTTAAGTGATATCACCTCTGCCGGTGCAGAGTTCGAGAGCAAGTTCCACGAAAACAAGGATTGAAACCGAAAGAGAAATCGTAACATCGTTTCTAAAAACGGAGTTCGAGAGCAAGTTCCACGAAAACAAGGATTGAAACGGAGATCTTCTTCTGCAGATGCTCTATCAAACCCAAGTTCGAGAGCAAGTTCCACGAAAACAAGGATTGAAACTCGGGTCGGTGTTCTATGCTCGCACCGCGCCGCCGCGTTCGAGAGCAAGTTCCACGAAAACAAGGATTGAAACCTTGGTCACTGGTACCGTGTCTTGATAGGCCAGAAATGTTCGAGAGCAAGTTCCACGAAAACAAGGATTGAAACACTTCCTAGAGACCTTCTGCCTCCAGATATCACTGTTCGAGAGCAAGTTCCACGAAAACAAGGATTGAAACGGAGAAACTTCGGTGCCTTGTCGGAGTCGTCGAATTGTTCGAGAGCAAGTTCCACGAAAACAAGGATTGAAACTAGAAAATCCAGACGGGTCGGAGGTACGCCCACGTTCGAGAGCAAGTTCCACGAAAACAAGGATTGAAACATAGTTTTGGCAGCACAACTAACAAGAGGCGATGAAGTTCGAGAGCAAGTTCCACGAAAACAAGGATTGAAACTCCAGGATAGGGTACCTGGGAAGCGGTCTCCGCTGAGTTCGAGAGCAAGTTCCACGAAAACAAGGATTGAAACTGTGTTACATTGTACCCCCTCCGTTCGATCTCGTCGTTCGAGAGCAAGTTCCACGAAAACAAGGATTGAAACCCAACCCCCCCTCTCTCGCCCGGAACGCCAGATCGAGTTCGAGAGCAAGTTCCACGAAAACAAGGATTGAAACAACTTTTAGATGTAATGAAAACCGCGGAGAATGCTGGGTTCGAGAGCAAGTTCCACGAAAACAAGGATTGAAACATCTTGCCACCATTGACACCGCCACCGTCCATTAAGGTTCGAGAGCAAGTTCCACGAAAACAAGGATTGAAACTGATCGATCTCCAACGCATGAACGAAGCGATCGGCGTTCGAGAGCAAGTTCCACGAAAACAAGGATTGAAACCCCTAACTCCCCCTGCATTGGTTCGGCTCGAAGTGAGTTCGAGAGCAAGTTCCACGAAAACAAGGATTGAAACATGGGATGTTGTGGTCATGGGCATATTTGGCGCCCATGTTCGAGAGCAAGTTCCACGAAAACAAGGATTGAAACAGTGCAAGACCACCCCAAAACGAAAACCACTTGCTGTTCGAGAGCAAGTTCCACGAAAACAAGGATTGAAACGCCGCGTGCGCGACGGGATCCTAAGTTTTCAACCCGTTCGAGAGCAAGTTCCACGAAAACAAGGATTGAAACTGCAGAGTCTTCAACCGGAACTGGCGCATCAAATTGTTCGAGAGCAAGTTCCACGAAAACAAGGATTGAAACATTAGTTTATTAGACGACATTGCCATCCAACCGATCGTGTTCGAGAGCAAGTTCCACGAAAACAAGGATTGAAACTCTACATGCTCGCCATTCGAAAGAGTGGCAAAACTTGTTCGAGAGCAAGTTCCACGAAAACAAGGATTGAAACTAGTTTTCGGTCTTTTTCTCGTTTATGTTTCTGACTGTTCGAGAGCAAGTTCCACGAAAACAAGGATTGAAACTTACCTTATCCTCTAGCTCTACCCTTAGTTTCAGAGTTCGAGAGCAAGTTCCACGAAAACAAGGATTGAAACATCGGAATAAAAACGAGAGCGATAATCTCGACCTTGTTCGAGAGCAAGTTCCACGAAAACAAGGATTGAAACTCCAATCAAGAGTAGAGCCCGCAAAAGAGGCGTTGTTCGAGAGCAAGTTCCACGAAAACAAGGATTGAAACTGCCAACACGACTGGCCACCACAACACGTTCATGGGGTTCGAGAGCAAGTTCCACGAAAACAAGGATTGAAACGATGTACTCAGGTCTGGGTTGAAGTCGATTACGGATGTTCGAGAGCAAGTTCCACGAAAACAAGGATTGAAACTCCAGGATGAGAACTCTTATGGTCCAGATGTGAAGGTTCGAGAGCAAGTTCCACGAAAACAAGGATTGAAACACGAGCATTACGCCCTCTAAGGTAACCGGCTGGACGTTCGAGAGCAAGTTCCACGAAAACAAGGATTGAAACCAATGGAGATACATATTCTCCTCAGATTCTCCAATAGTTCGAGAGCAAGTTCCACGAAAACAAGGATTGAAACTAGCTGTAACTGAGGAATATCTTCGGTCTCCGGTAGTTCGAGAGCAAGTTCCACGAAAACAAGGATTGAAACCTCCCGAACAGCAGGCGGCTGTAGATAAGGCAGTGTTCGAGAGCAAGTTCCACGAAAACAAGGATTGAAACGATGAAAGTCGATAACGAGGAACAGCGAGGAGGATGTTCGAGAGCAAGTTCCACGAAAACAAGGATTGAAACGCTTTTTCCCGTGCTTCAAAAGCCACCTGGTGAAGGTTCGAGAGCAAGTTCCACGAAAACAAGGATTGAAACTAGGCCATCCGAGGTTTGCGGCGTTTCTGGTACGAGTTCGAGAGCAAGTTCCACGAAAACAAGGATTGAAACCCTTCATGAGGACTTCAGCTATTCCCCTCGGGTGGAGGGTTCGAGAGCAAGTTCCACGAAAACAAGGATTGAAACGGTCAGTATTTGGAAGATCAGGAGGTTGGGGTTTTGTTCGAGAGCAAGTTCCACGAAAACAAGGATTGAAACCCCATGACATAGAGCATTTCATGAAGCACCCATCGTGTTCGAGAGCAAGTTCCACGAAAACAAGGATTGAAACCCATCATATGGCTGTATATCGGGGATGCTGATAATGGGGTTCGAGAGCAAGTTCCACGAAAACAAGGATTGAAACTTTGAACTTGTCCCTATGGCCGGGATGGTATCGCATGTTCGAGAGCAAGTTCCACGAAAACAAGGATTGAAACCCTCCTCCAGACGGGTCCTAAGCTCGGTACCGATGTTCGAGAGCAAGTTCCACGAAAACAAGGATTGAAACGATAAAAAAGATGAGTATCTGGTAGCGGCACTAGATGTTCGAGAGCAAGTTCCACGAAAACAAGGATTGAAACCATCAAAAAAGAAGCAATAAAGATCCAGCGACCCGGTTCGAGAGCAAGTTCCACGAAAACAAGGATTGAAACTTTACGATGTATACTCTGCCATCCCCGGTAAAGGCGTTCGAGAGCAAGTTCCACGAAAACAAGGATTGAAACATATAATACGAGGGTCAAGAAGCCAAATGAGGCCGAGTTCGAGAGCAAGTTCCACGAAAACAAGGATTGAAACATCATAAAACTCTGCTGAACAAAAACGACCCACTGGTGTTCGAGAGCAAGTTCCACGAAAACAAGGATTGAAACTCAAACAGGTCTTATCAGGAGTCTTATTTTTCTTCGTTCGAGAGCAAGTTCCACGAAAACAAGGATTGAAACGATATAACTTCAGCATGTAAACGAGATGGAACAAACGTTCGAGAGCAAGTTCCACGAAAACAAGGATTGAAACTATAAGATTAGCCGAAACTGGGGCCGGGACCGAGGCGTTCGAGAGCAAGTTCCACGAAAACAAGGATTGAAACTTGTACCGATAGCCCAGCAGGTACTTGATGACGTGTTCGAGAGCAAGTTCCACGAAAACAAGGATTGAAACGGCTTGGATGCCCTCACTGTGTTCAAAAAAGGGTTGTTCGAGAGCAAGTTCCACGAAAACAAGGATTGAAACTCGGGTACTCGGGATGGGGTGGAGCCACCACCGGCGGTTCGAGAGCAAGTTCCACGAAAACAAGGATTGAAACATCCCCATCTGGCTGGCTGCCCTAACCATCTCCTCGGGTTCGAGAGCAAGTTCCACGAAAACAAGGATTGAAACGCAGAACTGGCAGAGAAGGCCGGTTTTACCTGGTGGAGTTCGAGAGCAAGTTCCACGAAAACAAGGATTGAAACACCGTATATCGATGCCCATCGTTCACCCACAACCTGTTCGAGAGCAAGTTCCACGAAAACAAGGATTGAAACTCATAAATACAGATGGTGTTGGTGCAGAGACGGTTGTTCGAGAGCAAGTTCCACGAAAACAAGGATTGAAACAAAAATAAATTTGTCGTAGGAGCGGGGGGGTCTTAGTTCGAGAGCAAGTTCCACGAAAACAAGGATTGAAACTATTTAGTGGGATCTGGCTGTTCGAGATCTCGGAGCGTTCGAGAGCAAGTTCCACGAAAACAAGGATTGAAACATAGTTCAAATCCAGCTTAGGGGTAAGGATTAGAAGTTCGAGAGCAAGTTCCACGAAAACAAGGATTGAAACTTCGGGATCCCAGCCCCTAACCCCTTCCCAAACCTGTTCGAGAGCAAGTTCCACGAAAACAAGGATTGAAACATTACTGCTCGCCTACTCCGACATGCCGAGGAGGTTCGAGAGCAAGTTCCACGAAAACAAGGATTGAAACAAGGAGGTCCTGTTTATTGACCGTCTCCGAGCCCGGGTTCGAGAGCAAGTTCCACGAAAACAAGGATTGAAACACGGATGCAACGCTAGCGAGGGTCAGAGGATGGTGTGGTTCGAGAGCAAGTTCCACGAAAACAAGGATTGAAACAGTGTGTTGCTTTGTCTGTGGGGTCACCTGGTTGGTTCGAGAGCAAGTTCCACGAAAACAAGGATTGAAACTCTGGGACAGTAGCCTGAAGAACTCGATAACCCACGTTCGAGAGCAAGTTCCACGAAAACAAGGATTGAAACTTATAGAGGCCAGACCGCAAACCCGGCAGATGCTGGGTTCGAGAGCAAGTTCCACGAAAACAAGGATTGAAACTCATGAAGGATGGGGATCTCGCGGTGAGATCTTCATGTTCGAGAGCAAGTTCCACGAAAACAAGGATTGAAACTTTGGTCTTGGTATTTGGTAGCCGCCCTGAGCCCGAGTTCGAGAGCAAGTTCCACGAAAACAAGGATTGAAACCCAAACCCAGCGCACCCTTCTTGCAGATTCTCTCCGTGTTCGAGAGCAAGTTCCACGAAAACAAGGATTGAAACTGAGATGACTTAGTGCACACCCATCCGCGATCCCTCATGTTCGAGAGCAAGTTCCACGAAAACAAGGATTGAAACTCTTCTTGGGTTCGGGTATCACTTCAATATGATGGTGTTCGAGAGCAAGTTCCACGAAAACAAGGATTGAAACCCATAAAAGTGCCTTGCTCGGTTTGTGTAATCGCCCAGTTCGAGAGCAAGTTCCACGAAAACAAGGATTGAAACTTTCAGAGTCAGTATTTGCGATACCATCACTTATCGTTCGAGAGCAAGTTCCACGAAAACAAGGATTGAAACACATGATATCGGGCGCGGGCGGCCTTATTGGGTCTGTTCGAGAGCAAGTTCCACGAAAACAAGGATTGAAACAAACGAGAAGGGCTCATCCGCAAGCGAGATCATGCAAAGTTCGAGAGCAAGTTCCACGAAAACAAGGATTGAAACTCATAGAGGCCCACGACAAACTTCGAGCTGAGCACTTGTTCGAGAGCAAGTTCCACGAAAACAAGGATTGAAACTTTCAGACATATCAACTCTCCCGCATCTTTCATGCGGTTCGAGAGCAAGTTCCACGAAAACAAGGATTGAAACAACGGAACACCAATCGGAGTGGCGAGATGGGTTCTAGTTCGAGAGCAAGTTCCACGAAAACAAGGATTGAAACTTCACGCTCATATCAAAGTACCATCCATTAGCTGTTGTTGTTCGAGAGCAAGTTCCACGAAAACAAGGATTGAAACATGATTTCCATCTTTATTCCTCCTTGCGCGTTCGTGTTCGAGAGCAAGTTCCACGAAAACAAGGATTGAAACTTCCTCCTTGCGCGTTCGTCTCGCTTTTGGTTTGGTGTTCGAGAGCAAGTTCCACGAAAACAAGGATTGAAACATTTTTGGGAGAACGACCCGGAGATTGATGAGATGTTCGAGAGCAAGTTCCACGAAAACAAGGATTGAAACACAAATGAAGCGTGCCGACTCCATATCCGGCCAGGTTCGAGAGCAAGTTCCACGAAAACAAGGATTGAAACAGAGCTCTCTCCGGAGGCTCTGTAGTGTTTGTACCGTTCGAGAGCAAGTTCCACGAAAACAAGGATTGAAACTATACATACATTGGAGATGCATACTATGATGCAGACGTTCGAGAGCAAGTTCCACGAAAACAAGGATTGAAACACCCGCAGCTCCAGCAATCCGATCCTCTCCTCATTGTTCGAGAGCAAGTTCCACGAAAACAAGGATTGAAACATACTTCTTGGATACGGGGTGTCACAACCGGAGCGTTCGAGAGCAAGTTCCACGAAAACAAGGATTGAAACCGACAGTGTGATTACTCGGGCTCACGCAGCTGCCCTGGTTCGAGAGCAAGTTCCACGAAAACAAGGATTGAAACTTAAATTGAGGAGGAGAGAAGTTGTAGCTCGCCAGGGTTCGAGAGCAAGTTCCACGAAAACAAGGATTGAAACTCCAAGGCCTAATCTGGCTGATGAATTCTTATGGTTCGAGAGCAAGTTCCACGAAAACAAGGATTGAAACAAAATGATAAGAAGAAGGTGATCTTGTGGCAGTAATGTTCGAGAGCAAGTTCCACGAAAACAAGGATTGAAACTTATACTGACGGACATATTCATCAGTCTTACCAGCGTTCGAGAGCAAGTTCCACGAAAACAAGGATTGAAACTTCATCTCTACACTCATTACAATCCCACCCTCGCCTGTTCGAGAGCAAGTTCCACGAAAACAAGGATTGAAACTATACATATACCTATGCGTATATGTAGAGGTTGTAAAGGTTCGAGAGCAAGTTCCACGAAAACAAGGATTGAAACTATGCAAGAATTTGGTCCCGTTCGTACAAAGTTTGTTCGAGAGCAAGTTCCACGAAAACAAGGATTGAAACCCGACTTTCAGAGTGGCAAGAATCGAGAGTATCTCCCTGTTCGAGAGCAAGTTCCACGAAAACAAGGATTGAAACTTATCTGAAGGCCTAGGATTACTGCGCCGTCATCAGAGTTCGAGAGCAAGTTCCACGAAAACAAGGATTGAAACGGAGACCTGTCTTGTCAGTCGTTGCCAACTCCAGTTGTTCGAGAGCAAGTTCCACGAAAACAAGGATTGAAACTGGTCAACTCCGATCTGCGAGAGCGCTAAATCGGCGTTCGAGAGCAAGTTCCACGAAAACAAGGATTGAAACTATCTATTACGACGTAGAGGCAATATCCGGCCCGGTGGTTCGAGAGCAAGTTCCACGAAAACAAGGATTGAAACACGATGCGGTGCACAGCTCGTATTCGGTGGCAGCAGGTTCGAGAGCAAGTTCCACGAAAACAAGGATTGAAACCAAAACGGTTCATAATCTCCATGACGATCATCTGGCGTTCGAGAGCAAGTTCCACGAAAACAAGGATTGAAACTCTTGAACTCTGGGCTGAGAAGGTCCGCTAACAATGGTTCGAGAGCAAGTTCCACGAAAACAAGGATTGAAACGATATTCTTCTAGTGCCTGTTTCCCTTTCGAGGAGTCGTTCGAGAGCAAGTTCCACGAAAACAAGGATTGAAACTGGACAAAAAGCTGGATCGGTTGGCCTTCCGCCTCCAGGTTCGAGAGCAAGTTCCACGAAAACAAGGATTGAAACCAAATCACCCATCCGCTGGGAATCTCCGCATCAGTTGTTCGAGAGCAAGTTCCACGAAAACAAGGATTGAAACATGTGTCTGCAGCCCAGGTAGTTTTAACATAGCTCGTTCGAGAGCAAGTTCCACGAAAACAAGGATTGAAACCGCATAAGGATAGCGCCGAAAGCTACCAGGACTTTTGTTCGAGAGCAAGTTCCACGAAAACAAGGATTGAAACGCATGAACATACTTACATAACATACAACCGGACCAGTTCGAGAGCAAGTTCCACGAAAACAAGGATTGAAACGCAGAGTAACTGGCTACATCCAGGCAGTCAGCGGCTGTTCGAGAGCAAGTTCCACGAAAACAAGGATTGAAACTTATTTAAAAGCAACTATGGGAAGTACCTTCTGGAAGTTCGAGAGCAAGTTCCACGAAAACAAGGATTGAAACTTCTTCCTGGAGGGGGCGGAGGATCGGCTACCCTGGTTCGAGAGCAAGTTCCACGAAAACAAGGATTGAAACGTGATATCTCCCGTCCCTTCGGACGCTGAGACCAAGTTCGAGAGCAAGTTCCACGAAAACAAGGATTGAAACACCTAGAGAATAAGTTTGTTGTAGGAGCTGGCGGGGGTTCGAGAGCAAGTTCCACGAAAACAAGGATTGAAACAGCCCGACCGAGTTCTGGTCGTTAACGCCAGCAGAAGTTCGAGAGCAAGTTCCACGAAAACAAGGATTGAAACTCAGTCTGCCTGCAGATATTGGGACTGCTCTGGGAGGTTCGAGAGCAAGTTCCACGAAAACAAGGATTGAAACTCAGCAAGCGCAATTTCTTCATCTACTGAGGCGCGTTGTTCGAGAGCAAGTTCCACGAAAACAAGGATTGAAACACCAGGTGCGTTCGCTTCTGAAAGAACTGAACGAGGGTTCGAGAGCAAGTTCCACGAAAACAAGGATTGAAACAATCCGTCACGATCGGATACTTTGCGTTTTGGCGTTGGTTCGAGAGCAAGTTCCACGAAAACAAGGATTGAAACTTCAAGGCTTGATCTGGTTGATGAACTCTTACGTGCCGTTCGAGAGCAAGTTCCACGAAAACAAGGATTGAAACTTTTCAGTCCGGCCCGTCTTGGTTGCCTCGTTCTGGTTCGAGAGCAAGTTCCACGAAAACAAGGATTGAAACCCGGCAATTTCTAGCCGACAAGAATAAGCCCGCGGAGTTCGAGAGCAAGTTCCACGAAAACAAGGATTGAAACGTGATTATCTCTTTGTTCTCTGTCTCCCACATCGCTGTTCGAGAGCAAGTTCCACGAAAACAAGGATTGAAACTGCGATCTTTTGTGGTAAGCTCAGACCGCTTCACCGTTCGAGAGCAAGTTCCACGAAAACAAGGATTGAAACATCGATACCGGATCCTATGGGCCGTCTCTGACCAGTTCGAGAGCAAGTTCCACGAAAACAAGGATTGAAACTCTTCCCAGTCGGATCGGTTAGGCTGATTTTCCAGAGTTCGAGAGCAAGTTCCACGAAAACAAGGATTGAAACTTGCCCATCCGGCGTTTAGATCAGCCTGTAATAGAGCGTCGCAAGGCCTTAGAAAACCCGACAGGGATTGAAACGATCTTATTATTTCTGCAAATACTACTTTTCCAAGTCGCAAGGCCTTAGAAAACCCGACAGGGATTGAAACTATTATTGTACGTTACTACGTAGCGCTGGAAACAATAGTCGCAAGGCCTTAGAAAACCCGACAGGAATTGAAACACATGAATATGGATTCTTTGAAAACGAGATCCGGCCCGTCGCAAGGCCTTAGAAAACCCGGCTGATATTTTCTGCTGAACTTTTACCATTATGATATTCTTCTTGGCTTGGTCGTTGTCAAACGAGACCCAAAACATCCCCGGCCTGCCCTTGATGGTGGTCGTATGGGTGAGTTACTGAAAACCGCTAGCAATCGGTACTTTAATGATTTCAGTGGTAATTGGCTGCTAGCTATCGATTCTTGGGCTTTCTTTCAGTGGCACTCACCCACGACCCAAACCTGCAAACAAGAAAGGCAAACCGATGACCAGCCTACCGGGCGGCCAATACTGCCCGACCAAGGCGAACTCAAGAGCAGTCAGATGTCACTATTCTCACTATCCTGGGACGTTGCCGATGTATTTCCGATAAATTGCCGATAAAGAGTAACTTCGAGCGCGTCTGGAGGGGTTGGCCACCTTTAGCCAGCCTTGATCGACCCATTCTCTGAGCAGGTTGCGGGCCATCCTCTCAGAGAGAGCCAGCTCGGAGGCCACGTCCGAAGCGGTGATGGTCTCCTTCTGGGCGAAGATGCCCAAGATCCTTCTGGCCCGAAGGTCGAGCCGGCGCAGCTCCTCAGGCGTTGCTGGGACGCCCTCCTCTGCACATTTGAGGGCCTGCTGCCTGACAGCCTCGAAGACCTCTACCAGGGACCGGATGAAATACTCCAACCAAGAAGTCAAATCGGCCTCGCTTCGTCCGAAGTAGTAGTTGTGGTGAGGATGAGTCGAAAGAGCGCGGTAGTAACCTTGCAGGTCGAGGGCATAGTGCTCTTCCAAAGAGAAGAAACCGTTCAGCCCAAAACCGCCCCGGTGAAGGATAAAGGTGGCCAGGAGGCGGGCCGTCCTGCCGTTGCCATCGTAGTAGGGATGGATGGTCACGAACTGGTAGTGTATCAGCCCGGCGATCAATGGAGCGGGCAATCCTTTCTTCTCTGCCTCGCCAACCCATTCTACCATCGAGGCCATCAGGCAGGGAACGTCCTTTGCCTCTGGCGGCAAGTAGATCAGACTGCCAGTTGCCGAATCTCTTATGGCGTTCTGGCCGTCCCTGTAAGGAGTGGGCCTGGTCTTTGGGCCGTGCTCCACCAGGCCGTGAAGTTTGCGGATCAGATCTTCGGTCAGAGGCTTATTCCTCAGGGCCCACTCTTCCACGCGCAAGAGGGCATACCAGTAGTTTCGCACCTCGACGACGTCCCTTTCTCGGTCTGCGATCTCTGCCTTCTCATCGGCGATGACCTTTTCGGCCTCGTCCAGGGTAAGGCGGTTTCCTTCGATGAATGTGGAGTAGTGGGTGGCCCTGACGCGGGCGAGGTGTCGAAGCTCGGCTTCTGCTGCGGGGGTCAGTGGCGTGTGGTCTACCAAGGCACGAGCTGCCTCGATCTGCATCAGGCCCTGGAGGATAGGAGGGGTCAGGGAGTACACGGGGGTCCAGACGAAGGTTTTCATGTATAGGATCCTGTGATCTTCCGGCCCGGGCGCCCTCGGCCGTTGTACTCGTAATAGTGTTCCTGACGCACGGGGTCGACATCCTCCAGAATACGACGGCCCAATGCTGGCTTGAGGGAGCTCTTCTCCACCAGATCGATCTTCAAGCCCAAGAGATCGCTCAAATGGTTCTCCCGGACGATGAACTGTAGAAGGGGCAGCAACCCCTCTTCCATGTCCACGAGAAGATCTAGACCGCTCTTCTCATCAGCCCCACCCCGAAGATATGAGCTACATACGCCAAGATCCCCAACCTTGTAACGGCTGCACGGCTCAGGCATCTGCTGCCGAAGAATCTCCAATATTTCGCCCAAATGCAGCTCTTGGTTCAAGTATGATAAACGTGCCATTGTATCTCCCGGATTACGGCCGATGATCTTTATTAGGTATTATAGGCACTGGTATATAATACTTGATATACGCTCCTCAGAAAGACCGCGGCAGGACCCAGGACCGCTTGATCCCCAAGATCTATGCCTTCTTCAACCAGGGCGGCGAGATCAAGAGCTGCATCGGCCCGGAGACGCCTCACCTGAACGACGTGGGCGAGGTCGTCTGCCCCGACTGCTCGATAGAGGGCAAGACCAGGAAGACCCTCCCCTCCCTCTTCTGCAAGGCCTACGGCCAGGAGTATTACAGCGTCGAGATAACGCCTGAGAGGAGCCTCCGGCCCAGAGACGTGGACGACCTTGACATCGAGAGCGAGCCTGCCTACATATTCCTGGGAAGATACGACCGGTAGGCAACGCCTCCGCTCGACCGCTACACCCCCGCCCTCCTCGACCTGATCGTCCCGAAGGTCGTAGAGCTCATTTAAACCGCCTGGGACCTTCTGCCCTGCGCCCGGGATATCCTCGAAGAAGTGGGCGCCGAGGACTGGAACCGTTGGTTATCGGAAAACCCCCTTATCGAAGGGTCCCCTGCGCCCTTCCGATGGGACGATATCACGGAGAATGGCGTCTTCGCGTGCCCCCCCTACTTTCTGACTCACGCGAAGGCGCGAAGACGCGAAGTCCTGATGGTTGTAGAGCCCACTTACACCGCCCTGGGACCTTCTGCCCTTCGCCCGGGACATCCTCGAAGAGGTGGGCGCCGAGGGCTGGGGCCGCTGGTTCTCGGAAAACCCCATAATCGATGGGCCCCTGCGCCCTTCCGATGGGACGAAGAGAGGCGGGCTCGTCTCAGGGCGGAACTCGATGCGATCTACGCTCACCTCTACGGTCTCGGCCGGGAGGATGTCGACTACATCCTCGAAACCTTCCCGATCGTGAAGAGGAAGGACGTCGGGCGGTACGGGACCTACAAGACGAAGGAGATTATCCTCTCCCACTACGACCGATACGTTGGGATGGGGATCAACGCCTCGGAGCAAGGGTGATAATGGCGTATGGAAATGTGCCACGATATCGGTGGCCGAATCTAGTTGATATTAGCTCTCTGGAACTGGCCACATGAGATATCGCAAAATATGGGTTTACCGATGCTGGTTGAGGCAAGCCGAACACGCATTCGATCAGTAGTCATCAAGTCTCCGGTTCTTGTCCCAGCATCTCGAGCTTCCAATATGTAACGAATAATTTATATAACGAAATGACTGGGGCGGAACGAAATTTGGAATTGCTTCGGTCGGATCTAAAGGATCTTCGAACTTCTCTACGTTTTTTATCTCTATGGCGAACCCCCGCTCGGTGTTTTCAAAGTAATTGAAAAAATCCTGCTCGTCCATGCCAGAAAATCCATTCAATCGCTTCCACAAGTCCTCTGGCCGATCCTCTATTATATCGCCTATTCTAAATGCCCCTACAATCTTTTTTATTGGGGACGTCGAATAAATATATATAATATTAACATAATTTTTCTTGAATATAACTTTTCGGAACTCATAAGTCTTCTGACCGTTTATTATTGCCTCTGCATACTTTGGTTTAATCGATAGTAAAATGTTCATCGATGCCACCCATTGACATTAATTTTTTATACTGATGGTCTGAGATCTCCATCACCGACTGAGGTGCTCCTTTGAGTATTCCTGCCTCAATCAGCGTCTTGAGTCTCAATTCTCTACTCAAGTGAAGATGATGCCTGAAAAGGAAGACTGAAACCGGGTTTTTTATGAGATCGTCGATCTCTTTGCGAGAGAATACCGTCCTTTTTCCAACGAGCTTAACAATCTGCTCTCCATCTTCTATGCCGGTGTGAACGGCTTCTACGACTCCGATTGATGTGATTGCCCGGAGATCTTCTGAACGATAGAACAATACGAGATCCCCTGCCCTCATTCTTCTAATATTTGAATGGGAAAGATAAGCCTTTTTTATAGTGTTACCCTCTATAACAAATTCGCCCGCGTACTCTGACAATGTCGACTGACGCCCACCGAAATCGGTGAAGAGCCTGTTGTGGTATATAGGTCTAATGGGAACGACGAACTTATTTACATGCGCGCCATCATAGAAGCTGGGATAAAATTTTTTAGAGATGTCTATCGGAGTGAGGAGCTTTGCTTCCTCCCGATTTATTGTTAGTTTCTTTACAAATACTTCTTCGTTCCTGCTGTTAACTCCAACCTTATCGAATCCATATTCTGAAATCAATTCAACAAGCCGGTCTTCATACTGGGTAAAATGAGTAAGATAAATTTCAGAGATATTGTTTTTTAATGATATATCTATAGCCAATTTAATGAATAACTCTCCGATTTTATAGCCTACATGAGTAACCTTTAAAGTCGAAATTTTAAGACGCTTCATGTCAGGAATCTGCGGGACAACGTCGACAGGCTCATCTTCGACCTTATATATTAAGAGGGCTCCTATACTACCATCGTTTCTGTAATATACCCAGCCTCTTCTTCCCTCGATGGAGATCTTAGTGAACCAGTTTTGAAACTCGGGGTACTCTTTTTTTAGGTTTTCAAAAATAGGATCTTCAAGATTTAAATTCTTGACAAGCTCATTTTTCAATGGCAAAGGTGCCGTCGTTCCGAATTCGAGTACATAACCCGAAAATACCTGCAGAGCTTCATCGACGAGGAACACGCGATCCTCGATGCTGAGAGCACTGGCTTTTTTATGTATGCTTCTATCTTCCGTGATCAAGAACTCAACCGATTCCTTATAAATCGGATATAGAATTGTACTACATATATCATCCTTCACTGTTGTATTTTTCACCACATCCAAATATGCTTGATCACTTTTAAAATCGGGATAGTCATCTAATATTGTATATTTCTGAATCTCAGAAAGGATGATCTGTCTTGTTTTTACATCGGCTGATCTCTCAAAGTACCTAATAGATAATGGATGAATGGCGACATTTACATCCATCTCCTTAAAAACTCGAAGGAGCTTCTTTATGCTGTCTGTGAGAGCTTCATCATTTTCTTGAATTGCAAAGATTCTTGGATCTATTAGTACTCTCATCTATCGGTCGCCTCCAATCAATATCAATTACTGCCTTTTCTCCGCACGCCACCGTCCACTTCGAGATCTCTGCATAACAAGGCATATAATACCTATGATCCCCTTTTTTCGTATTCAAATAGCTCCCCGTTCTCCCGCCCGACCGCTACACCCTCGCCCTCCTCGACTTGATCGTCCCGAAGGTTGTAGAGCTCTCTTAGGCATCTCCCATAAAATAACTTACCAATAGGCTGTATCTATATGGGAACATCCCACTGTAACTTTTCGGTCTACTACCTTATACACGTCATAAA